>Ga0209082_1000050_pt1 | contig 84284 bp, 65 predicted proteins | sample ColdCreekSource_FD_184127 | JGI IMG/M metagenome (GOLD analysis project Ga0209082, IMG submission 184127) | Groundwater microbial communities from Cold Creek, Nevada to study Microbial Dark Matter (Phase II) - Cold Creek Source (SPAdes) (version 3) | ecosystem: Environmental > Aquatic > Deep... | reverse complement strand
CTCGACGCAATGAAGCGTGCGCTGCTTCTTGTGTGCGTGAGTCAGCTCGCGCTGGCATGCGCGATCGGCGGGCCGCGCAACGCAGAAAAGCTGCTGCCCGCACCCGAGCAAACTCAAGCCGGGCAAGAAGGAACTGAAACAGCACTGGTCGAGCAGCAACCTGCTACGCCCCCTCTGCCCATGATGGAGCCCAGCGTCGTGCCGAGCTCGCAGCTCAACGCGGACGCGCTCTTGCTCGGCAGCTGCGCGAAGTACGCCGAGTCATCCTCGCTCTTGCCATCAAACCTGCTGTTTTTGGTCGATCGCAGCGGCTCGATGAAGTGCAATCCACCGCCGACCACCAGCTCCGACGACTGCGAGATGAACGAGACGCGCGTCAATGAGGTCGAGCCTTCCAAGTGGGATCTCACCCGCCGCGCCGTGATCACGACGATGAGCACGCTGTCCAACACCAACGCACTTGGCATCAGTTACTTCAGCAACGACAGCCGGTGTGGTGTCTCGAGCGTGCCGAACGTTCCGGTCGCACCGAACAGCGTCGCCCAGCGCGAGGTTATCGCCTCGAGCTTCGCGGGCGTTCAACCCAACGGCTCGACGCCGCTCGTAGGCGCAACCCTGCTCGCTTACAAGCACTTGCACCAGCGCTTGGGCAAAGAGGGCGGGCTCAGTGGCAACAGCTACGTGGTGCTGATCACCGACGGCGAGCAGAGCGAAAACTGCTCGGATCCCGCGTTCTGCAACGACGCGCAAGCCTGTAGCGAGCTGCTGATCGACCAGGCCCAGAGCGCCGCGGAGGCAGACGTCAACATCCGGACGTTCGTGGTGGGCGTGCCGGGCAGCGAGCGCGGCAGCACCGTACTTTCCCGGCTGGCCAAGGCGGGCGGCACCGCGACCAAAGACTGCGATCCGCTGGTCGACAGCTGCCACTTCGATATTTCGCGCGAGGACAACCTGGAGGCCGCGCTGCAGAAATCACTGCAGAGCATCGCCGGTCAGACGTTCACGTGTGAGCTCGAGCTGCCCAAGCCGAAAGACATGTCTGCGGTCGACTTGGCGCTCGTGAATGTCGTGTTCACGCCGCACGCCGGCCCAGCGCTGGTAATCCCTCAGGATTTGGCGCCGTGTGACGGCGGCTCGCAGGGCTGGCAGTTCGACCCCGCGCAGCAGCTGATTCGGCTGTGCGGCAGGAGCTGCAGCACGGTACGGAGCGACCGCGGGGGGCGGATCGACGTCGTGCTCGGCTGCCCTGTGATCGGCCCCGACTGACTCCGGGAATCTGCAGAGTGTGCTAGAGCACGCGGATGCCTATACGCAGTGCGGAAGAGTACGTTGCGAGCCTGAGGAACCGGAAACTCAAGGTGTATTTGTTCGGCGAGCTGGTCGCGGAGCCCGTCGATCATCCGGTGATCAAGCCGTCGATCAACGCAGTCGCAGAGACCTATCGGATCGCCCAGGAAGAGCCAGAGATCGCCTCGGCTGAGTCCAAGCTCTCTGGTCAGAGGGTCAATCGTTTCTTGCACGTGACCGAGAACGCGAACGATGTCGTGCTGCAAAACCGCATGCAGAGGCGCTTGGGCCAGCGCACCGGCACGTGTTTCCAACGCTGCGTAGGCATGGATGCGACGAACGCGCTGTACTCGGTGACTTACGACATCGATCAAGCTTGTGGCACGAGCTATCACCAGCGCTTTCGCGACTTCATCACGCACATGCAACGCGAGAATTTCGTGATCGGCGGCGCGATGACCGACGTGAAGGGCGACCGCAGCAAAGCGCCGCACGAGCAGGCCGATCCCGATTTGTTTCTGCACATCGTCGAGCGCCGCCCCGACGGCGTGGTGATCCGCGGCGCCAAGGCGCACCAAACCGGCTGCATCAACGCGCACTGGCTGCTGGTGATGCCAACGATGCGGCTGCAAGCGGCGGACAAAGACTACGCCGTGTGCGCGGCAGTGCCGGTCGATCATCCGAACATCACGTACATCTACGGCCGGCAGAGCTGCGACGAGCGTGCGCTCGGCGGCGAGATCGACCAGGGCAACGCACAGTTTGGCGGGCAAGAAGCGATCATCGTGTTCGACGACGTGTTCGTGCCGTACAGCCACGTCTTCATGAACGGCGAGAGCGACTACGCCGCGAGCTTGGTCGAGCGCTTCACCTCGTACCACCGGCGCAGCTACGTGTGTAAGACCGGCCTCGGTGACGTGATCATCGGCGCGGCCGCGACCATCGCCGACTACAACGGCGCCAGCAAAGCGTCGCACGTAAAAGACAAGCTGGTCGAGATGGCGCACCTCAACGAGACCATCTACGGCGCGGGCATCGCGGCTTCGCACGAGTCGAAGCCCACGGCGGCGGGCAATTACCAGCCCGACGACATGCTTGCGAACGTGTGCAAGCACAATGTCACGCGCTTTCCATATGAGATCTCTCGCTTGGCACAGGATCTCGCGGGTGGCCTGCTCGTCACCCTACCCTCCGAAAAGGAGTTCGACAGCGCGGTCACCGGGCCGATTCTGCGTAAGTACTTGGCCACGCGGCCGGAGGTCTCGGTCGACAATCGTCGCCGCATCCTGCGCCTGATCGAGAACATGACGATGGGCCGCAACGCCGTCGGGTACCTGACCGAGTCGATGCACGGCGCTGGCTCGCCCCAGGCGCAGCGGATCCAAATTCAACGCATGATGCGCTTGCCAGAGAAGCAGCAGCTGGCGAAAAAGCTGGCTGGCATTGTGGAAGAGAGTCCGAAGGAGACCAAGTCAACATGAGCGACAAGAGCTGGGGCGGCAGGTTCGCCGAGGAGCTGAATGCGCACGCGGCGCAGTTCAGCGCCAGCGTGGATATCGACAAGCGGCTCGGCGCGGAGGACGTACGCGGCTCGATCGCGCACGCACGTATGCTCGGTGCGCGCGGCATTCTGCAAGCCGAAGATGTCGAGAAGATCGTGGTAGGGCTCCAGCAGATCGGCGAAGAGATCGCGCGCGGTGAGCTGCCCTGGGACGCCAAGCGTGAAGACGTGCACATGAACATCGAGGCCGTGCTGACTGAGCGCATCGGTGATGCCGGCGCACGTTTGCACACGGGCCGCAGCCGCAACGATCAAGTCGCGACCGACATCCGCATGTGGACACGTAACGCGTGCGATCAGACCTGTCGCTTGATCGATGAGTTCTTGTGCGTGCTGGTGAAGCGTTCCGAAGGCACCGTGGACGTACTGATGCCCGGCTACACGCACATGCAGCGTGCGCAGCCCGTGCGTCTCGCGCATCACTTGCTCGCCTATTGCGAGATGCTCGAGCGCGACCGCTCGCGCTTGGTGGATGCGCGCAAGCGCCTCAACGTCTCGCCACTCGGCGCAGGCGCGCTGGCGGGTACCACCTTCCCGCTCGATCGCGAGATGACCGCAAAAGAGCTGGGCTTCGACAGCGTGTCGCGCAACTCCCTCGACAGCGTCGCGGATCGCGACTTCTTGATCGAAACGGTGGCGGCGCTCGTGAATTGCGCGATCCATCTGTCGCGCATCTCGGAAGAGCTCGTGCTCTGGAGCACGCAAGAGTTTGGGTTCGTGCAGATGAGCGATGCCTTCACCACCGGCTCTTCGATCATGCCGCAGAAGAAGAACCCGGACATGGCCGAGCTCGCGCGTGGCAAGAGCGGGCGCGTGGTCGGCGATCTGGTGAACCTGTGCGTGATGCTCAAAGGTCTGCCGCTCACGTACAACCGCGACATGCAGGAAGACAAAGCGCCCGTGTTCGACGCGTTCGATACGGTGGACGCGTGTCTGAAAGTGCTGACAGGCTCGATCGCGAGCGCGCGCTTCAATGCCGAGCGCATGCGTCGCGCGCTGCGGGAAGGGTTCGTCGATGCGACCGAGGTCGCCGATTACCTCGCCGCCAAGAACGTGCCGTTTCGGCATGCCCACCACGTCTCCGGCCGGCTCGTACGACGCGCGCTGGATCGCGGGGTGACGCTGTCCGATCTGTCGCTCGACGAGCTCAAGAGCGAGCACAGCGCATTTGAGCAAGACATCTACCATGCACTGGAACCGGAGACGGCGATCGAACGCCGTAACTTGCCAGGCGGGCCCGCCCGCAGCATGGTTCAGGCCGAGTTGCGCCGCTTTCGAGCGCGGCTCTCCGAGCGTCAACTGGACGTCGACAGCGTGAGCGAGCGCTACGGCGTAATGGAGCCTTCGAGTGTCTGAGGAACAGCGCATCCCGGAATCGCGATATTTTCAACACCGTGACGGCGAGCTGCACGTGGAGGACGTCGCTCTCAGCCGCATCGCGGACGAGGTCTCGACCCCTGCCTACGTGTACAGCAGGAGCGCCTTTGAAGACGCGTACCGTTCGATCTCAGCCGCGCTCGCGTCGGTGCCGCACTTCATCGCGTACGCGGTCAAGGCGAACGGTAACTTGTCGGTGTTGTCGCGGCTGCGTCAGCTCGGAGCGGGCGCGGACATCGTGTCCGGCGGTGAGCTCTTGCGCGCGCGTCGCGCTGGCTTCGAGAAGGACAAGATCGTGTTCAGCGGCGTGGGCAAGACCGACGCGGAGCTGCGCGCGGCGCTCTCGCTCGGCATTCGCTCGATCCATGTGGAGAGCGCTGCCGAGATCGATGTGATCGAAGGGCTCGCGAGTGAGCTCGGGGTCAAGGCCAAGATCTCGCTGCGCATCAACCCGGACGTCGATCCCCAGACGCATCCGTACATTTCTACGGGTTTGCACTCGACCAAGTTCGGCTTGGAGATGGACGTCGCGCGCGGGCTGATCCCGCGCATCGTCAAGAGCAAGCTGCTGCGCCTCGAAGGCATCTCCTGCCACATCGGCTCGATGGTGCTCTCACCTGAGCCGCTCGCCGAAGCAATGGAGATCGTGGCGCGCTTCGCAGTCGAGTGCGCGGACGCGGGCGCGACCATTCGCACGGTCGACGCGGGTGGCGGCTGGCCGATCCTGTACGGCAACGAAGACAAGAACGCGCAGAGCCACGCGGTGTTCGGCCAGGCGCTGATCGAAGGCATGAAGCGCGGCGGTGCTGACAAGCTCAACGCTACGCTGATGATCGAGCCCGGTCGCGCGATCGTGGGCGATGCCGGCGTACTGCTCACGCGCGTGCTGTACGTGAAAGAACAAGCCAGCAAGCGCTTCATCGTGGTGGACGCCGCGATGACCGAGCTGATCCGGCCTGCGCTGTACAAGGCGTACCACGCGATCGTTCCCGTTTCGTCGCAGCCAGACGCCTCACTCACACCTGCAGACGTGGTCGGGCCGGTGTGCGAGTCGGGCGATTTCTTCGCCAAGGACCGGCTCTTGCCACCGGTGAAGCGCGGCGATTTGCTCGTACTGCGCGGTGCCGGCGCTTATGCGGCGTCGATGGCCAGCAACTACAACACGCGTCCGCTCGCGCCCGAGGTGCTCGTCAGCCGGGACAACATCTCGATCATCCGCGAGCGCCAGAACCTCGACGACATTCTCAAGAGCGAGCGCAACGATGCAGGCGGCAGCTTGCTCGAGTGGATGCACTCGCAGGGCAGCTGATCCATGCGTACACGCGTCACTGAAAAACTCGGCATTCGCTATCCGATCATCCAGGGCGGCATGCAGTGGGTGGGCACGGCGGAGCTTGCATCCGCCGTCTCTAACGCAGGTGGTCTCGGGATTCTGACTGCGCTGACGCAGCCGGATCCGGAAGCCCTCCGCCAAGAGATCGCGCGCTGTCGCACGATGACCGATCAGCCGTTCGGCGTGAATCTCACGATCTTGCCGACCGTCAAGCCGCCGCCGTACGCCGAGTACATGCAGGTGATCATCGACAGCGGCATCAAGATCATCGAGACCGCGGGCAACAATCCGAAGGACTTTGCCGCGAAGCTCAAAGCGGCAGGCTTGACGATCTTGCACAAGTGCACGTCGATCCGTCACGCGCTGTCTGCGGAGCGCAACGGCGTCGACATGATCAGCATCGACGGTTTCGAGTGCGCGGGTCACCCGGGCGAGGACGACACGCCAGGGCTGATCTTGATCCCCGCAGCGGCGCGCGCGCTCAAGATCCCGGTGATCGCTTCGGGCGGCATCGGCTCCGGCGCAGGCATGGCTGCGGCGCTCGCGCTCGGTGCCGAAGGCATCAACATGGGCACGCGCTTCTTGTGCACGCGCGAAGCGCCTGTGCACGACGAGATCAAACAAGCGCTGGTGCGCGCTTCGGAGCGCGACACGAACTTGATCTTCCGCACTATGCACAACACCGCGCGCGTGCTGAAGAACAAGATCTCGGACGAGGTGGTCGCGATCGAACGCCGCGGCGGCGCGAAGTTCGAAGATGTTCGCCCATTGGTGATCGGCGCGCGAGGTCGCGCTGCCCTGCAAAGCGGCGAGGTCAACGATGGCATCGTGTCAGCCGGCATGGTGGTCGGTCTGATCGACGACGTCCCGACCTGCGCAGAGCTGATCGAACGCATCGTGCGCGAGTGCCGCGAGAGCCTACGCGTCGCATCAGAACGGGCGAGCTGAGCGGCACGTTGGCGCGACGAAGAAGAGTTTAATCGCCAAGGGACGCCAGAAGAGCGCCAGGAACGCAAAGTGAACGAGAATCAGGGGTTTAAACCACTGATCTCTTCCTGGCGTTCCTCGGCGCCCTGGCGGTTTTGAACCCTCGCCATCGCTGACTTCTGCGGCGGGAGCGGTACGGGGAGGCCCGCCGGCTACGCGAAGAGTGCGGAGATGCTTCGCCCATCGTGGATGCGGGCGATCGCTTCTGCGATCAGCCCTGAGACTGACAGGACCTTGAACTTCGGGTCCTGCTTCTCTGGCGGCAGCGGGATCGTGTCGGTCACGACGACTTCAGTAATCGCCGTGGTCTTTCGCAAGCGCTGCACCGCGGGCCCTGAGAACACCGGGTGCACGACCGCGACGGTCACGTCCTGCGCGCCTTCGCGCATCACGAACTCGGCCGACTCGACCACAGTGCCACCGGTCGCGATCTCGTCATCGACGATCAGCGCGCGCCTGCCTTTGACGTCGCCGACCAAGTGCACGGCCTTGGCCTTCTCGTCGTCTCCGTAGCGACGCTTGTCGACCATCGCGAGCGGCACACCGAGCCGCTTGGCCATGCCCGCGGCGTCTTTCACTTCACCAGCATCCGGCGCGACCACCACGTGGTTCGCGAGGTCGGACCGCATCTTGAAGTAGTCGACGAGGATGGTGCGCGCAGTCAGATGATCCGAGGGGATGCTGAAGAACCCTTGCACCTGCGGCGAGTGCAGGTCCACCGCAAGCACGCGGTTCGCGCCTGCAGCCCGCAACAAGTCTGCGACCAAACGGGCGGTGATCGAGATGCGCGGCTCGTCCTTTTTGTCCGAGCGCACGTACGGATAATATGGCGTCACGGCGGTGATGCGCGCGGCCGACGCGCTACGCAGCGCGTCGATCATGATCAAGAGCTCCATGAGGCCTTCGTTGACCGGAGGACACGAGGGCTGCACGACGAACACGTCCGCCTCGCGCACGTTCTCTTCGATCTTGACCTTCAGGTTCTCGTTGGTGAAGCGGATCACCTTCGCCGCTCCCAGCGGCACGCCGAGCTGCGAAGCGATGGCGCGTGCCAGCTCTGGATGCGCGCTGCCTGAGAAGATTTTGAGCTTTTCCAAACGCGACTCCTTTCAGACAGGGCGGACAGGGCAAACAGGCAAGCCAGAGCCCCCACGCCCTGCCCTGTTAGCGTAACAGCTCAGCCCTTCAGCAAGCTGCCCGGCGTCTCACCCTGTGCGGGCCGGAAGGTGCCCCGCTCCGTGAATACCTCGGTCACCAGCGCAGCCGGGGTTACATCGAAGGCCGGGTGCCGACACGGTATGCCGTCGGCGACGAAAGCCTGACCGCCGATCTTCGCCACCTCATCACGCGAGCGCTCTTCGATCGGAATGTCTTTGCCGCTCGGGCACGCGAGATCCACCGTGCTCCACGGCGCCGCGACCGTAAATGGCACGCCGTGATGGTGCGCGAGCACCGCGGCGGAATAGGTGCCGATCTTGTTGGCGACGTCGCCATTGGCTGCAATGCGATCGCTGCCGACGACGCAGAACTGAATGTCGCCGCGCTGGAAGAAATGCCCAGCCATCGAGTCGGTGATCACCTCGACCGGAATGCCCTGCTGGTGCAGCTCCCACGCGGTGAGTCGCGCGCCCTGCAGGTACGGCCGCGTCTCGTCGGCGAACACGCGAATGCGCTTGCCCTGCTCGTGGGCGGCGCGAATCACGCCTAGCGCCGTGCCGTACCCACCCGTCGCGAGGCCACCCGTGTTGCAGTGGGTCAAGATGGTGGCGCCATCGGGCACCTGCGCTGCGCCGAGCCGACCCATCTCCTTGCACGCGGCGATGTCTTCCAAATGGATCGCTTCGGCTTCCGCGAGCATAGCGTGCGCGCGCGCATCGGCCGGCAGCGACGCGACCTCGGCTGCACGCCTGCTCATGCGCGTGATCGCCCACGCAAGGTTCACAGCCGTCGGCCGCGCAGCATTGAGCGCGCGCGACGCGACGCCATTGGCCAGCAAAAACGCCTGCGCGTCACCGCGCTCGCGATGTGCTTGCTGCGCGAGCGCGTAGGCCGCCGAGATCCCGATCGCCGGAGCGCCACGCACCACCATGTCGCGGATCGCAGTGACGATTTGGTCCGGCTTCTCGTAGCGGTAATAAACGACTTCGCGCGGCAAGAGGCGCTGATCGAGCATGACGATCTGCCAAGTCTCAGGGTCGAGCTCGACAGCAAAATACGGTGCCGCCGTCAGAGGCGCTCGCGACAAGTTGGGCGCGTTCATCTAAACCTCCGAGCTCTCGAGCAAACGTTGAATCGTCTCGTTGACCAGCTTGGGGTTGCCCGCGCCCTTCATGCTGCGCATCACCTGCCCGACGAAGAAACCCAGCACGTTGGTTTTGCCAGCTCGATAAGCCTGCACGTTGTCGGCGTTCTTCTGCAGCACCTCACGCGCCGCCGCTTCGATCGCAGAGGTGTCGCTCACCTGCGACAAGCCTTGCTCCTTCACCAACTTCGCAGCTGACTTGCCGGAAGTGAGCATGTCTGCGAGCACAGTCTTCGCCTGCTTGCCGCTGATTGTGCTGTCTTCGATCAGACTGAGCAGCTCTGCCATGCGCTCTGGGCTCACGCCGAGCTGCGCCTGCAGGCCATCGAAGTGCGCGCTGCGCAGCAGCTCCGCTTGAATGAAGTTCGCCGCGCGCTTGCCCCACTTGTCCTGCTTCTTCGGGTCGGGCCGCGAAAGCTCCGCGACCACCTGCTCGAAGAAGCGCGCGACCTCGGGATGCTGCGTCAGCACCTGAGCGTCCGCAGCCGTCAGGCCCAGCTCGCTCACGTAGCGCGTGCGCTTTGCCAAAGGCAGCTCGGGCAGCTCCGCCCGCGCAGTCTCGATCTGCGTGGCAGCGACGAGCACATCGAGTAGATCGGGATCGGGGAAGTAGCGATAGTCCATCGCGTCTTCCTTGCTGCGCATCGTGATCGTCTTGCCCTGATTTTCGTTCCAGGTGCGCGTCTCCTGTACGACTTTGCCGCCGCCTGAAACCAGCGCGATCTGGCGCGCGACCTCGAAGTCGATCGCTTTGCGTACAAAGCGAAACGAGTTGATGTTCTTGAGCTCGACGCGCGTGCCAAGCTTGCTCTCGCCGCGCGGCCGGATCGACACGTTGGCATCACAGCGGAACGAGCCCTCTTCGAGGTTGCCGTCGTTCACGCCGAGATACAGCAGGATCTCGCGCAGACGCTTGAGGTATTCCTCGGCCTCCTCCGCGCTCCGCAGATCGGGCTCGCTGACGATCTCCATGAGTGGCGTGCCCGCGCGGTTGTAGTCAACTACGGTCACCTGCCCGCCGCCCGCACCATGAATGTTCTTCGCGGCGTCCTCCTCGAGGTGGATGCGCGTGATGCCCACGTTGCGCTCGTGCCCTTCGAGCTCGATACGCAGCGCGCCACCTTCGTTCATCGGCAGCTCGTACTGCGAGATCTGGTAGTTCTTCGCCAAGTCCGGATAGAAGTAGTTCTTGCGCGCGAACACGCTGCGCTCACGCACCGTGCAGCCGAGCGCGAGCGCAGCCCGCATCGCGAGCTCCACCGCGCGGCCGTTCAACTGCGGCAGCGAGCCCGGCAGGCCCAGACAGACCTGGCAGACATGCGTGTTGGGGTCCGCGCCAAACTCAGTGCTGCAGCCACAAAACAGCTTAGAACGCGTCAGGAGCTGCGCGTGGACTTCCAGACCGATCACGGTTTCGAATGCGCTTGCCATCGAATTGCCTACACCAGTTTAACACTCAACTCGCGGACGCCAAGCTCTTGAAGCCGGAGACCGTCTCGTACGCGTGGCCAAGCCGCACCAGCCGCGTCTCCTCGAAGTGAGGCGCACACAGCTGCAGTCCGAGCGGCAAGCCTTCCGGTGACACGCCACACGGCACGCTCACCGCGGGGATGCCCGCGAGGCTCGGTGGCAACGTGAAGATGTCCTGCATATACATCGCCAGGGGATCGGCGATCTCGCCGAGCTTGAACGCGGGTGACGGCGCGGTCGGCGTTAGCAGCACGTCACAGTGCGCAAACGCCTTGGCGTAGTCGTCGCGGATCAGCGTGCGGACCTTCTGCGCTTTCAAGTACAGCGCATCGTAGTAGCCGGCGGACAACACGTAGGTGCCCAGCATGATCCGGCGCTTCACCTCGGCGCCGAAGCCCGCTGCGCGCGACTTCCGGTACGTGTTCTGCAGCTCTTCGCCCGTGACCCGCAGGCCGTAGCGCATGCCGTCGAAGCGGGCCAAGTTGGACGACGCCTCGGCGTTCGCGACGATGTAGTAGACCGACAGCGCATAACGCTGGTGCGGCAGCTCCACCTCGACGATCTCGCAGCCCAGCCGCTTCGACAGCTGCTCCACGGCGGTTTGAAACGCAGCGGCGACCGCCGGCTGACAGCCCTCGGTGATGTTCTTGACCACACCCACGCGCAGCCCGCGCACGTCGCGGCCGCACTCTGCCTCGTAGTCCGCCACCGGCACGACCGCGCTGGTCGCATCGCGCGGATCGGGGCCGGCGATCACCGACAGCAAGCGCGCGCCGTCGCGCATGTTGCGCGTGAGTGGTCCGACTTGGTCGAGGGACGATGCAAATGCGATTAAGCCAAAGCGCGACACGCGCCCGTAAGTAGGCTTGATCGCGGTCACGCCGCAGTAGCTCGCGGGCTGACGCACCGAGCCACCGGTATCGCTGCCCAAGGTCGCAAAACCGAGCCCGAGCGCGGTCGCCGCCGCAGCGCCACCCGAGCTGCCGCCCGGCGTGCGCGCGCGGTCCCACGGGTTACGCACCACGCCAAACGCAGAGTTCTCGTTGGACGAGCCCATCGCGAACTCATCCAGGTTGAGCTTGCCAACGAGCACCGCACCCGCCGCTCGCAGCTGCTGGACGACGTGCGCGTCGTAGGGCGGGATATACCCCTCGAGAATCTTCGAGGCACACGTCGTACGCACGCCGCGCGTGCACAGATTGTCCTTGATCCCGATCGGCACGCCCGCGAGCGGAAACGACTGCCCGGGGTTGTCTTGCAGCGCGCGATCCACGGCCGCCGCTGCAGCCAGCGCACCCTCGCGGTCTACGTACAAATACGCGTTGATCTCGGGGTTCAGCGCGCTGATGCGCTCGAGCGTGGCTTGCGTGACCTCGACGGCCGAACGCTTCTGTGACTGGACCGACTGTGCGATCTCAGTGAGGGTCGATGAAAAGAGCTCACTCACGGCTCAACCGTCTCCGTCGAGAACTTTGGGAACTGCAAAGCCGTCGGCTTCACGTGCCGGAGCCGCTTGCAGAAGCTCCTCACGTGACAGCGATGGCAAGACAACATCGGGCCGAAGCGCGCCGGCGGCCACTACCGAATGGAGTGTCGGAGTCACGCTGGACACGTCGACCTCGCTCAGCTCGTCCATGTGCGCGAGGATGGTATTGAGCTCAGCCTCCATGCGCGCCTCCTCGGCGTCGCTGAGCTGGAGAGCGGCCAGTTTTGCGACGTGTTTGACGTCGGCGATCGATATACGGGAGCTGCCCATGGGGCCGCGGACGCTACCAGATCGGAGGGCTGATTCGCCACGACGCTCTCAAATCCGTACGCGTGCCCGTGCCCGTACGCGATACCGGCGTGCGCGACGCATCCCGCGATCCGCGCGGACGCGACCGCAACGCAACCGCTTCGCCACTCAGGCCGCGCAGATTCGGGCACGGGCGAAAGATGCGGTGCCACAGGGACTGAGAGGAGCCGGGCACAGGCACGCGTACGGTGACGACCGCGCGACGCCACAAAACTGAAAAGTTTCCGACATTGCAGCAGTACGGAACGGTCGGTATATGGAGCACAAGCTGTTCGCGTTGCGGCAGTGCCCGCAACGAAGCCGCTGAACACGGGGAGGTCGCAGCACGGAGGCACTGGGTCGCCCCGAGGGGGCGCGGTACGGACAGGGGGGCCATCCGACGACCCGCATTGACGCGCCAGAACAAGCAAGCTAGATTCTAGCTAGCCTGAATCATTTCGACGGAGCTGGATTTTGATCGATTGGTTCTGCAGCAGTCTCGGCCTTCCGTTCATCGCGGAGGAAGCCGGGGGTGGGCTCAGATTAAACGCCGCTGCCCACGATGTTTTGGGGGCAGGCGCATTTGCGTCGATCGGCGCAGCGTTGCGTCCGTTGCTCGGCGATGCGCTCGATCCCGCGGCGCTCGATGCGGCACTTTCAGCCGCACGAGAAGGCACGCCGACGCAGCTCACGTTGGCACAGGGTCTGCGAGCTTTGGTGGCGCCGGCGGCACCTGGGTGTGCGTGCGCCGTGCTTGCGCCGCAAGTCGCACTTGAAGGTCTCGCCCTGCAGCGCCGCGCGCTCGCGACGGACCGTTCCGCGCGTATCTCGCACGAGCTTGCCAACGCGCTCGGTGCGATCGCGGGTTGGGCGGCCATCGCCAAAGAAGGCCAGCGTGTCGGCGAGGCGCTCGACTTGATCGAGCGCAGCGCGAGCGACGCTTGGAGCACAGCGCGTACGATGCTCGGCGAGGTCAGCGGCCAGCGCGCCCAGTCCGAGGCGGACCAGATCATCGATCTCTCGCACTTCACGGAGCAAGCGGCGCGCTTGCTCGTGCCGAGCTCGCTCAAAAAGCAGGTGTCGATCCACACCGAGGTCACGGCGGGTCTGTTGATCAAGGGTGAGCGCAGCAGCGCTTGGGCGATCGTGTGGAACTTGGCGAGCAACGCCGTGGAAGCACTGCCCGCTTTTGGCAGCGTGACGCTGCGGCTCACCGACCACAACGACACGCTGCGCTTGTGCGTGGAGGACAACGGCCCGGGCATGAGCCCCGAGCTGCGTGCGCGCGTGTTCGAGCCTTATTTTACGACAAAAGAGTCGGGAGCGGGCCTCGGGCTCGCGCTTGTGCGTCAAGCCGTGCAGACGCTCGGTGGCAGCATCGCGCTCGAGAGCGAGCCAGCCCGGGGTACGTGTTTTTGCGTGGAGCTACCGCGCGCGAAGTCGAACAGCGTCGCGCCCAAGCGACCGAAGGGCACGCGCGAGAGCGGCGTGTTTGCGGCCGAAGCGATCGAGGGCCGGATCCTCGTGCTGGATGACGACACTTCGCTCAGAGAGATGATCGCGACAGCGCTTCAGATGCGCGGCGCCGATGTTCGGAGCGCTGCCACGATCGACGAAGCGCTGGAGCATCACGGACCGTTCGATGTCGCTGTGATCGACTACATCCTCGGCGAGCAACGCGGCGATGCAGCGATCGCTGCGTTGCGGCGCTCCGGCGCGGTGAAGCGTGCGCTGCTTGTGAGCGGAACAGAGTTACCGAGTCAGCTCGAAGAGGGCGGCGAGCCGGATGGCGTGCTGCGGAAGCCGTTCGAACTAAACGACCTGTTCGACCGTGTCAGCGGGCTCCTGGCTGACGAAGCCGCACGCCGCAGCCGAATCGCGTAGCGCAAGCTGTTGATTTTTGTCAGGTTTTGGCCTGGGTTTTCCACCGCCAATTCTGCGGGCATCATCCAGTTGCAGCCGAGCGCGATTTGGGGCAATTTTAGTATGGCCGGCCGGAACCTCGGGTAACCCCGTCGCTGAACGACCGTCATGTGAGGGATGTTGCCATGACGCGCTGGGAGCAAGCTTGGGCAGAAGCTGTTTTGACTGCCTTCGTGACTGAAGGCTCCGTCGGGCTCAACACGAGCCAAGGCGAAGTTGATTACCTGGGCGCGCTGCGCGGCATGCGCGAGCGCGGCACTGCGCTCGCAGCATTCGGGCTGCGCGCAGCGATCTGGATGGTCGCCACAGCGCCGCTCTGGTTGTTTGGGCGCTTCGCGATGTTCGGCACGCTCGCTCGCGCCGAACGCACTGAGCTGCTCAGCAGGTTGCTCACGCACAACAGCTTCGCCGTGCGCGAGCTCACCCTACTCCTGAAGCTGACGGCGGCGATGGCACTACTCGGCACAGCCTCGGTACGCGCGCGCTCGCACTACGACACCCCGCTCGTCGTCGCCGCACCACCACGCGTGCAGCCACACCCCGAACCCGTACGCCTGCTCAAGGTGCTGCCATGAGCATCGCGCTCGAAGACAGTCCCCCCCACTCTCGCATAACCGTGACCGTAGCCGATGTCCTCGCGGCGGTCGCGCGTGGGCTCAAGGTGCTGCCATGAGGATCGTGCTGGAAGATGCAGCCGATTTTGTGGTGATCGGTAGCGGCGCGGGTGGTGCGACTGCGGCGCGTGTGTTGAGCGCGGCCGGGCACTCGGTGATCGTGCTCGAGGAGGGGCCTGAGCTGCAGCCTGGACAACGCTCGCACGCGCTCTTGCCTGCGATGAGCGAGTCGATGCGAGACATGGCCACTGTCGCTACCAGCGGCAGCACACCGATCCCGTTGCTCATGGGTCGCTGCGTGGGCGGCAGCACGGCGATCAACTCAGGGATCATCTGGCGCATGCCCGAAGATGTGCAGGCCGAGCTGAGTGAACGCCACGGCTTACGCGAGCTGCTCGATCCCGTGGCGCTCGATCGTTGTTTCGATGCGATCGAAAGAGACCTCGGCGTCGCCCCTGTGCGCGAAGAGGTATTGGGCGGAAACGCTCAGCGCTTACGCGCGGGCGCGCTCGCGCTTGGTCTCTCCGGCAGCGCGATCCGGCGCAACGCAGCGCGCTGTCAGGGCAGCTCGCGCTGTCTGCAAGGCTGCCCGAACGGCGCGCGTCAGAGCATGGATGTCTCGTACATCCCGGACGCAGTTCGCCACGGTGCGCGTGTGCATGCGCTCACACGCGCCGAACGCGTGCTCATCTCGGGCGGACGCGCGCACGCTGTCGTTGGCCAACGCTTAGATCCCACGACGCGCAAGCCGACCGGCGCAGCTTACATCCATGCGCGTCGCGCCGTGATCGTCGCTGCAGGCGCAGTCTACACGCCGCTCTTGTTGTGGCGCAGCGGCCTACGCGGACGCGTCGGTCACGGCTTCCAAGCGCATCCCGGCGCTGCGGTGGTCGGTCGCTTTCCAGAACCTGTGGCCATGGGCTTCGGCGCAACCCAAGCCTACGAGGTCCCGCTGCGTGCGCGCGGCTTCAAGCTCGAATCGCTCGCGTTGCCACCAGAGCTGCTCGCAGCGCGCTTGCCGGGCGCAGGTGTAGCTTGGCAAGAGCAGCTCGCGAACCTCGATCACTATGCACAGTTCTGTGCGGTGCACCGCGCCGAAGCGGTCGGTCGTGTTCGCCCGACGTGGTTCGGCGGCTACGACGTGCGTTACGATCTGACAGCGCGCGATCTCGAGCGCGTGAAGCAATCGGTCGCGTTGCTCGTACGCATCATGTTCGCCGCGGGCGCAGACGAAGTATATCCAGGTGTTGCAGGCGTACCGGAGCGGCTCACCTCCGAAGCACAGGCGCAGCTCATAGAGGCGGCGCGGATCAAGCGCCGCGATTTCCACTTGCTCGCGTCGCATCACTTCGGCACAGCCGCTGCTGGCGGCGACCCCACGCGCAGCGTCGTCGCGCCCACGCTGCAAACGCACGCAGCGCGCGGCTTGTACGTGATGGACGGAAGTGCCCTACCCACCAATCTCGGAGTAAACCCGCAACACACGATCATGGCGGTTGTGCGCCGCGCATCCGAATGGCTCGCAAACGGCAAGCGCGAGCTATCAAGCGCTGCCTGAAAGCGCCTGAACGCATGTCGCTGTACGACGCTACAAATTGGACATTGGAAACGTCGTTTCTTGAACCGGTAAGCTGAGCTTGTGCTTCTTACTTGGCGATGGACCACCCGCAGGAAGCGCGTGCTGGAGATGTGAGGTGCATACGCACCCACGCTCCCCAGCACTCAAATCATCGGGCCTGGCGCTGGCTTGCAATGTGGCTCTCGTGCGCGTCGTGCACGGGCTACATCGAATCCGAGACCGCGCCGCCGTTCGGCGCAGATCCGCTGGGTACGCGCGGCCAAGGCGATTTCGGCGCGGCTGGCTCGAACGGGAACAATCTTCCGCCCAGTGGCAATGGCCCGGGCGGAGTTATCGCTCTTCCACCTGCGAATTGTCAGCCTGGCACGCCGCCCGCCACGACGCGACTCACAAGGTTGACACACAAACAATACGACAACACGATCGCCGCGCTGACCGGCCTACCGCTGCATCCCGCTGAGGATTTTCTCGCGGATCAGCGCCAAGCAGGTTTTGATCGTGGCACCGACTTGCAGGTCGGCGATGTGCTCGCGCGCGCTTACCGCGACGCCGCTGAGAGCGTCGCCGAGACTGTTGTCGGCGACCCGACCGCGTACACGCGCGTGCTCGGCTGCGCGCCGACCCAGGGCGACAGCTGTGCGCGCAGCTTCGTCGATTCATTCGGCAAGCGCGCGTTTCGCCGGCCGGTGACGGCGGCGGAGCAGAGCTCGTATCTCGCGCTGTTTCAGCAAGGCCCGCAGCTGGTCGACACCGGCGACGACTTTCAGCGCGGCGTGCGCGTCGTGTTGGAAGCGATGCTGCAGTCGCCGAAGTTCTTGTACCGCGCGGAGCTGAGCGAAACCCCAGCTGCCGGCGCGATCGCGCTGAGCAGCTACGAAGTGGCGTCGCGCATCTCGTACATGCTCGTCAGCGCGCCGCCCGATCCCACGTTGATGCAAGCCGCAGACGCCGATCAGCTGCGCGATCCGAATATGGTCGCCGCGCAAGCCACGCGTGTGCTCACCGCGGGCAAAGGCGCCCACGAGACCGTACGCGACTTCCATCACCAGTGGCTCGAGCTCGACATCTTCCCGCAGAAGCTCACCAAAGATCCGGTGCGCTTTCCGAGCGTCGGTCCGGCGCTCGCAGGCGCGCTCGAGAGCGAGGTCGAGATGTTCGTCGACGCCGTCAGCTTCACCCAGAAGCGCGGCTTCAAGAGCTTGATGACTGCGCCGTTTACATTCGTGAACCGCACTACAGCCGCGATCTACGGCGTCACCGGGCAGTTCACCGACGACACGCTGCAGCGCGTCGAGCTCGATCCTACGCAGCGCGCGGGCCTCTTGACACAGGTCGGGTTCCTCGCGAGCCACGCCTTTAGCACGGTGAGCAGCCCGATCCACCGCGGCGTGTTCGTGCAGCGGCGCTTGCTCTGCAACCTGATTCCGCCTCCCCCGCCGATGATCCCCGCGCTGCCCACGGTCGACGGCGCGCAGATCCGCACCACGCGCCAGCAGGTGGATCAGCACACTGCACCGTCGGCGTGCTCGGGCTGTCACCACGGGCTGATCAATCCGGTGGGCTTCGGGCTCGAGCACTTCGACGCGGTCGGTGCGTACCGCACCCAAGAAAACAACGTGCCGATCGATGCGAGCGGCACACTCGCAGGCACGGGCTCGAACGCGATGTTCAGCGACGGCGTGGGCCTCGCACGCGCGGTCGCAGAAGCGCCCGAGGCGCGCGCTTGTTATGCCAAGAACTGGTTCCGCTACACGCTCGGCCGCGCCGAGACAACCGCGGACGCGTGCACGATCTCGCAGATCGCAGACAAGCTCCAGAATGACGAGTACACGGCGCTCGACCTCCTGACCGACATCACACGCAGCAACACGTTTATGTATCGCGCCGCGGAGAATCCATGACTCGACCAGCGATCGCTCGCAGAATGTTTCTCCGCGGACTGGCGGGCGTGGCCGTGTCGCTGCCGTTCCTCGAGAGCTTCGCACCGCACAAAGCGCTGGCCCAAGCCGGGCCCAAGCGCATGGCTGTGTTCTTCTCGACCAACGGCGTCAACATGGAGCGGTTTTGGCCGAAGGGCTCGTACGGCGCGCTCACGGCCGACATGCTCATGGGCACCGGCCTCGAGCCCCTCGCCTCTTACGCGAGCAAGCTGCTGATCCCACGCGGCATCCATCTCGTCCCGCGTGGCTTCGGCCGCGATCCCGCGGGCGGCGATGATCACTCAAAGGCCGTCGGGCATCGCCTCACTGCAGCGGCGAACCAAGACACGCAGGAGCGCTACGCGTCGGGGCCGTCGCTCGATCACGTGATTGCGCCCTCGATCAATCCCGGTGGCAAGGGTCCGCTCAACTTGATGGTCGGCCATCGCGCGAACGATGTGCTCGGCAGCTTCTCGTACACAGGCTCGGGCCAACAAGCGATCCCGTTCCAGGATCCTTGGAAAGCATTCAAGGACTGGGCAGGTGGCGGTGCGACGACGATGGCCGGTGGCGCGATGATGGATCGCGCAGTCATGCGCCGTCAGAGCATCCTGGATCTGGTGAAAACCGACCTCGATGCCCTCAAGAACAGCAGCGTGATCGGCGTAGCCGACCGCACCAAGCTCGATATGCATCTCACCTCGATCCGCGGCCTCGAAACCAACATGGCCGCCACTGGCGTCACGAGCATGAGCGCGTCCGGCTGCGGTCTGCCCGCGGAGCGCCAGCAAGAGATCTCCGTGATCAATCCCAGGAACGTCACGCTCGACACCGAGTACTTGAAGATGGGCGACATGCTGCTCGATGTCATGGCGCTCGCGATGGCTTGCGATCAGAACCGCGTAGTCACGATCCAATGGGGCTCCGGCGCGGGCGGTCCGATCTTCAGCTGGCTCGGCATGGGCGCTGACGACGTCAATAACCGCTACAACCATCACAAGCTTTCGCACGGCGCTACGACCGATGCGGCGACCTCGCCGAACCTGCCCACCGATCAGTGGAAGTCGGCGTTGTTCAGCATCGACCAGTGGTACATGGAGCGCTTCAAAGGCTTGCTCGATCGCTTGGCGGCGTACAGCGAGCCGGGCGGCAGCGTGCTCGACAACAGCGCTGTTTGCTACATGAACGATCTCGGCGATGGGCTCGGCCACAACTGGATGGACCTGCCGAACATCATCGCGGGCGGCGCAGGCGGTTACTTCAAGCTCGGCCAATACGTGAAGCTCACGCGCGGCTCAGGCACGGCCAACGACACCGATGCGCCGAGCAACATGCTCCTGACCACGCTCGCCAACTCGGTCGGCGCGACCATGCCCGACGGCAAGCCGATCACAAATTTCGGCAGAGCGCCCACCGGCAAAGCAGGCGAATTCGACGCGCTCAAGACCTGAGCGTTAGCGCTCGAGCACTTCGTTCGGGACTCTCACGTCGGACAAGCCGTCGTCCTTGACCGGTGCGGGATTGGAAGCACCGATCGGCTGCACTGCGACGCGGTACAAGCGCAGATCGCCATCGCCCATGCTGTCGGCCGGCACACCGTTGTCGGTGAACAACTGGCGATAAGCGACGCTGGGCGTGCGCTCCCCGCGATGCGTCGCATCAGGCAAGAGGTAATGCCAGCTGCCCTTGCGCTCGAAGCCTACGCCGTGCTCCACGGTGATCGCGCGGTCAACGAAGCTCTCACTGCGCGTGCCGAGCTCGCCGTCGTCTGTCAGGAGCGACACCTCGACGCGCAACGTCGGCAGCATGACGTCGAGCCTGCCGCCGAGCGATGCAGCGCGCTCGATCCAGCGCTGACGCGCCACCGCCGCCGCCGTCAGCAGCGCACGTGCGAACGATGAACCGCGCGCAGATCGCCACAAGCGCGGCCGGTCGCCGCTGCGCAGCAGCACCATGACCTCGACCGGATCGAGCCGACGCACAGCTTCAGGAAATGACGAGATACGCGGCGGCATCGTACCGGCGACCAGCTTGCGCGCGACCACAGCGAGCCCTTCGCGCAACGCCGGGCTCAAGCTACGCAATGGATCGAGCACGTAGAACGCCGCGCTGCGGTTGAAGAAGACACCCTGCAGGCCGTTCACCCGCGTCATCTGTGCGAGCTGCTGAGCGACGCCTTGGTTCGACTGTCTGACGTCGATCAGCAAGCCGTGCACGTTCGCGCCGGTCATCGCCTGCACCACCGCGGCGTTGTCGGTGCCGCGCAGCGCTTCAGCGAGCGCGGGAATGCCCGACAGCGGCAGCAGCGTTGTACCGCTCGGATGAAGCTCCCAACCGCTGCCGTCGCCGACCAGCACCACGCGACCGCGGCCTATCACCGCGCGCTCGATCTGGTTGCGATCCGCATCGGAGCAGCCGGCGAGCAGGCTCAGCGCGGCCAAGCCCAGCATGAAAACCCGGAAACTCCCGGGCGCGTAGCGACCTCTCAGCATGTGCCGCATCAGTAGCGCAGCCCACCGGCGAGTTGGAGCGAGAACTGACGCAGCAACGCCTGTGGCAGACTGGCGCCTTGCGCTTCCTGCGGAACAGCAGGTGTGATCAGGTCGAAGCCCACTGTGAGCGCGATCGAGAGCAAGCGGTAACGCTCCTCCGCGCCCAAAAACATACGCACGCGCGCACGACTCACATCGCGGAAACCGGCGATATTCGCGAGCTCACGCATACCTCGCGGGTCTTCACACGTCGGCACGGCCCCCGCGGCGCTCGTCAAGCTCGGCATGCAGCTGGCCCAGGCGCTCTGCTGCGGCGTGAAATCGACAGCGGAGCTCTGCGCGCGCAAGAACAAGAGCTGCAGCGCCATCAGCGGCGTGAGCGTGTGCTCTTGATGCACGACCAGCGGCTTCGAGAGCGTGATGTCGAAGGCTTGCGTCTGCAGTGACAGCTGCGGCGAGCCCATGACCGCTTGTGTCACCGCGCGCAGCGCGACCTCCGGCAGCGCGCCCAGCCCCGAGCGAAAGCCCTCGAACAGCGCGAGCTTGAGCTCTGCCGCGATCACCCAGAGCGACGTGTGCAAACCGAACCCGACCGACGACCCGATCTCGAAGCCGAACGGCAAGCCTTTGCGAACATCCACGCGATGAAAAGAGAGCAGCGAATCGACCGAGTCGTTCTGCGGCGCTGTGGGATCTGCCCCGCGCGTGCCACGCGCCCAGTAGCGCTGCCCACTGCGGATCGTGCTCGCGCTCGAGCTAAGCCCGATATAGAAGCTGCGCGTGCCGCCGCTAGCGGCACCGGTGCGCACAGTAGGTGCGAGCGCGCCTGCCAGCTCCATCGCGAGCAGCTCGAACGACGCATTGTCGGGGCAGACGCTGGCCATGCCGCTCTCGGGGCAGCTGCCGACGCCTGCCGGCTGCGTGAGCCGCGTGAGCTCCGGGTCCATGTCGCCAGCGTGCGCAGGTCCACCGGGCAGCAGACAAGCCCAGAACGCGAGCATGGCTGGGAGGCTGATCGTCTGCAGGGCGCGCCCGAGCTGCACCGTCGGACGCTACACCGAAAGGCCTGTGCCTGTCCCACACTCTTGATCCGTACGCGTGCCCGTGCCCGTGCCCGTGCCCGTACACGATCTAAAGCGATGACCGAGCGCCGGGCACGTTTACGGGCACGGGCACGCGTACGGGTAATATTGCAGTCGCTAGCTGCTATATCGACGCCATGCCTGTCACGCCCAAGCTGCGTTGCAACCCTCTCCAGCCCGCGTTCCGCGTCGTATTGGTCGAGCCCGAGATTCCGCCCAACACCGGGTCGATCGCGCGAACTTGCGCGGCCACGCAGAGCCCCTTGCACTTGATCGAGCCGCTCGGCTTCCGCATCGACGACCGATCGCTCAAGCGCGCGGGCATCGACTACTGGCACTTGGTCGATGTGCACACACACCCGAGCTTCGATGCGTTCGTGCAAGAGCACAGCGCGACGCGCCTGCACCTCCTCAGCTCCGAAGCCGAGCGCAGCTATCTCGACGCCGACTTTCAGCCGGGCGATGCGCTGGTCTTCGGCAAGGAGTCGGTCGGGCTACCGCGTGCGCTCCTGCGAGCTCACCCAGAGCGCGTGTGGGGCATCCCCACCAGCGGCGGCGTGCGTAGCTTGAACCTCTCGAACGCGGTCGCGATCGTGTTGTTCGAAGCGCTACGCAAGCAGAACGCGCTGGCAGAGACCTTCAGTAGTTGACACGCTCGACGCGGACCGCTCGTGCCTCGCTAGGCGCGCGTCATGCGGGAGCCGTGCGGCGCGGACCACTCGTCCCTCGCTCGGCGCGCGCCACTCGGCGGCTCGTTCGTTCCTCGCTCACCAGGAAAGCATGAGCGGCTGAGGGGCGGCCCGTACGGATGTCTCAGTCGTATCGGTCATCATCGCGGCGCGCGCTGCTGCCTCCCGGTCGCTGGCCTCGAGCGCGCGCTGTGAGAGCGCACGGTTGTCGAGTGCGATCAAGATCGCCGCGACGCTGAACGCGATCGATGCGAGCGGCGCGATCATGTTCGTGATTTCGCCGAAGTCCTCGATCCAGTGATCGGTCACGAACACGACATCACCCGGGTACAGCTCGACGTCGTGCGACTCACCATCGACGATGTCGCGCAAGCTCGTGGAGTAGACGCGCGTAGCGTCGATCGGTCCGCGCACGATTCGGATGTCGTCTTTGTCGCCGCCGACATGCACGCCGCCTGCCATCGAGAGCACCTCGGTCAGACGCATGCCGGGGCCCCACTGGACCACCGTGCCGTTGGCTTGACCCATCACGCTGATGGTCAGACCGCGCTCGGACGGGATGTAGATCTGGTCGCCGCCGCGCATGTACACGTTGTGCATCGCGTCGCCGGCCATGGCCCGTTCGAAGTCGACCGGCACGAGCCCGCCCTCGCGCACCAAGCGCGAGCTGCGGAGATCAGAGCCGCTGACCATCTGGCCGTTGACCAAGTTCACCACCGTGCCGCCAGACGCCATGATCACGTCTGCCAAGCGCGCGGCAGGCTGCAGAGGCACGACGCCAGGGCGCGTGACCGCACCCACGACCGTGACTTTGTGACCTTCCATTCCAGCGATCGTCAGCGTGACTTGGATCAGCGAGTCGTAGCGCGAGAGCGCCGCCTTCAGCTTCGCTTCTGCAGCGACCAAGCCCAACCCACGCACCTCGACATCACCGACCAGCGGGACGTGCACGGTGCCCGCCGCTTCGACCAGCACGTTCTGCAACGTGGTCGTGGTCGACGAGGCCATCTCGATGTTCACGCGATCGCCGGGCAGGAGCACGAGCGACGGCGGCCTGTCGTCGGGCACGCCGGTCTTCTTCGCGAGCAGCGGCGCGGCAAAGGCCTTGTCTTCCATCGGATGACGCGGCGCAGGCGGCAGGCCCGCACAACCAGCAAGCATCGAGCAGATCAGAGTCAGAGCAACGTAAGCTCTCATGCGCTCCCTAAAGCGCAGCCTGGGTCCACAAAAGCCGGCCGCGCGCGGGCGCCATGATGGCACTTTCCCTAAGAGAACCAAAGCAAAGAAGGCGCGGTATCAGGGTTCACTGCCCGGCGTAAGCGACGGTCAGTTACCTGCGTCACTGTTAGTGACACGCATGCCGCTCGTTCCTCGCTAGACGCGCAGCATGCCGGAGCCGCGCGACGGGGTTTACGCGGCGCGCTCTTCCCAGAAGCGGTCGACTTCGCCGACGCGATCGGGGAGCTTGACGAAGTCCGGGTTCAGGCCGACGAGCAGCACGCCGATACCCGACGAGCGACCGAGCCGCGAGCGCAGCTGTGCGACCTCGGTGACCGACATCGTGCCCGCGGCCACGACCACCAGCACGCGATCTGCCAGGCGCGACGCGCGACGCAGCGACGGCCCGTGGGGCGGGCCATCCCAAGCTTGTGCAACCGTCATCGCGTCGTTGCCGCGACGCGCGAGCGCGCTGCCGCCGCCAGCAGGAATCTCCGATGCGCCAGGCCGGATCGACGGGCCCGCGCCGAGCGCACCCGGACCGACCACCGGCTCATCCGCGCCCACGACCGAGCGCTGCGTCATGCCGGTCGTCAGGTGACTCAGCCAATAGGCGATCTCCCGTGCCAGCGGCACTTCGTTCACGCGCGCGCCGACGACCAAGGTCGTGCCGCGCACCGCGGGCGCGGCGTCGCTGAGCTCATCGATCAACGCGCCCAGAGTGGTCTGCTCACGCGGCCAAGTCGACGATGCGATCACCGCCGCGTTGGCCCAGAAGCCCGCTTCGCGCGCGGTATGCACGCGCAAGCCGCGCAGCTCGTAAGCGATGATGCCGAACAGCGCGAGCGCGAGCGCGATCAGCGGCATGCGGATCACCATCGCGCGGCGCTTGGAGGCGTTGGGCTTGTCTGGCGTGCCCGCCTTGTTGACCACGCGGAAGTCCGCGGCCGCGCTGCGCGCCTGGTCGAGGTTCTGCACGCGCATGGTCTCGAGCTGCGCCTTGTGCGCCTCTTGCGACGAGATCGCAGCCAGCAGCTGCTGCGCGCGACCTTGTGCCGCCGACAGCTTCGCGAGCCGCTGCTCTGCCTCGGTCAGCAGCTTGCTGTAGTTCTCCTGCCGGGCCGCCGCGGCTTCCTGCTGCACTTTGCTCGCCGAGAGCTGCGCGCGGATGGAATCGTATTGCGGGTTCGCGGACAGGTTCACGGCGCCCTTCACCATGCCGTCCGAGCCTGAACGCACCTTGCCCTCGAGCGCCTCGACCTGTTGCTGCAAACGCAGCACGGTCGGGTGGTCAGAGGAGAGGTGTGCGCGCTCCGAGGCCAGCTGCCCGCGCAGCTCAGCGAGCCGCGTGGCATTCGGATCCGTCAACATGGTGGCCGAAATAGTCGTCGGGGACTGCTTTGCAGCTTCTTGCGCGAGCTTGACCTGGCGCGCGGCCTCGGTCTGCGACTCGGTGCTGCTCATCACCATCTGCTGCTTGAACTCAGCGACCTTGCCCACCCAAAGCTTGAGCTCGGTGTCGAAGTCCGAGAGCACGCCGAGCTCTTCGCGGAACTTGTCATAAGCTTCGCGGGCGCTCGTGAGCTGCTGCGTCGCAGCATTGATGTCCGCATCGAAGCGCTTCACATGCTCCGAGCCGCGATCGCTGCCAATCGAGCGCTGATAAGCGAGAAACACGTCAGCCACGGTGTTTGCGAACAACACAGCGCCCTTGGCGCTACCATCTGTCGCCTCGATGACGACCAGGTGGCTCTGCCCATCGAACAGCAGGTTGATCTTCTCTTTGAGCTCTTCGATGGTTGCCTTGGAACGCAACCGACGCTTCACCTCTTGGAGGTTCGAGGTAAGCTTGATGCTGTCGACCTGCGTGAGGAAGCTCCGGTCCGACGGCTCTGCAGTCGACGGCGGCTCCCACAAGATCGTCGACTTGGCGGTGTACGTGGGCTTGATCAGAAGCATCGCCACGGCGAGTCCGATCAGCGCACCTGCGGCCACGGCAGTGGGGATCACTCTCCAATGCCGGCGGAGCGCCTGCAGCAGCCGCCCCGTGTCTACCGGGACGCCCGGTCGTCCTTTACTCTCGTCCTCTGAGTCGAACTGGTCCACGTACGCTATTCACCCGCAAATCCTGCGACAACTGCAGGCTATGTGCTCAATCGATCCGGCGCCAGCACTGAGTGACCGGACACCGGACAGGACATGACCGACGCGCTGTAGCTCAGTCGCGCTCGGCGCTCTGTGAAACGCTCATCAGTATGCGTTCTTTCCACGGAAGCCGCCAAAGATGGTCATGGCGATGATCTTCAAGTCCATCCACAGCTCCCAATCTCGTATGTAAGCGAGGTCGTATTCTACGCGCTTGGTCATCTTTTCCAGCGTGTCAGTCTCACCCCGCCAGCCGTTCACCTGGGCCCAGCCCGTGATACCGGGCTTCACCTTGTGACGCAGCATGTAGCCCTGGATCAACGCACGATACTGTTCGTTGTGCACGACAGCGTGCGGCCGCGGCCCGACGATCGACATTTCACCGGTGAGAACTTGGATGAACTGCGGCAGCTCATCCAGTGAGGTGCGCCGCAAGAACCCGCCCACCTTCGTGATGCGTTGGTCGTTCTTGGTCGCCTGCTTCACCTCAGGTCCGTCCTCGGTGACCGTCATGGAGCGGAATTTCAGCACACGGATCTCTTCACCGTTCAGGCCATAGCGGCGCTGGCGGAAGAACACCGGGCCGCGTGAGGTGAGCTTCACGGCGATCGCGATCGCGAGCATCGGCAGTGCGATGCCGAGCATGATGAGCGAGCCCAGCACCAGATCCTCCGCACGCTTGGCGAAGCCTTCGATGCCGTGGAACGGATTCTCGACGACGCTCATGACCGGCACGTTGCCGACCTGGCCCCACTGCGCGCGCAGCACATCGAAGCCACCGAAGTCGTAGGCGAGGTAAACGGAAGCCGTGGTGTCTTGGAGACGCCGGATGATGGCGTTGATACGCGGTTCGGCGCGCATGGGTAGCGCGATGTAGACCACGTCGACCTTGCCCTCGCGCGCTTCGTTCACAAGCCGCTCGAGGTCGCCTTTGACGTCACCGACTTGCGGATCCATCGGGTGCAGTCGCGACACGTGACGGTCGTCATAGAAGCCGACCATCTGCATACCCATCCAAGGCGAGTGGGCGATGCTGCGCGCGAGCTCTTCGCCCAGCGGCGAGGCGCCTGCGATGGCGACTGTGCGCGTGTTGTAACCACGCGCACGTGCTTCTTGCAGTGTCATCCGCAGCGACACGCGCCACACGGAGATCAACGCTGGTGCGAGCACGAACCAGGTAAAGACGATGATGCGCGAGAAGGCCTCCGACGTCTTCGTCATGAAAGCCACAAGCAGGAGCAGCGGGATCACGAACGCCCAGCAGGCCCAGATGCGAGAAAACTCACTCTTCACAGGCTCCGCGCGCAGCGTGCGGTACAAGCCGCGAGCCTGACCGACCATGTAGAACAGCGCGACGCCGAAGGCGGCGGCCATGCTGTGTCTGACTTCCCACTCCTCCGGATAGAAAGCGCACGAAATAAACAGTGCAGCGATGATCCAGAAGGCATCCGCCACGCGTGAGAGCAGATCTAACTTCGCCTCGTGCGGCCGGAGCGCGCCGGTCGGAGTGCCTGCGAATCGAAAGGTTTGCTTCTCCATGTATGGAACACCGCGCTAAGGTCAGCGCCTGTCATCGCCCCTGCGTTGTGACCGAGCGATAAAGCAGGCTCTGTGCCATGCGCGCCCCCCTGAAATCACTCCAGATAACGTCCGGGTTGTGAAACGGCTCCCCTAAAGTGGCCATGGCTATGTGCGTCCAACTGCACAAGTCGTGCAAGTGATCCGAGCGCGATTGCCGCCCTAATCGATCTTTCTCGAAACTCGCGAACTATAGCGTGTCGAAGCAAGGGGGAGTTACGTAATTGCAGGTGACTTTCAAGCGGCCGAGATCGCAGCCGTCGTTGATTGTGGGCACTCGTCTGAGGTAGCAGACGTCCGACATGACCACCCAGCGAAGACAGTACTGGTTGATGAAGACTGAACCCGAGGTGTTCTCGATAGACAGCCTCGAGAAAATGCGCCGGTCGCCATGGGACGGCGTCCGCAGCTACCAAGCCCGCAATCACATGCAGGCGATGCGCGTAGGAGATTGGGTGCTGTTCTACCACTCGAGCACAGACGACCGCGGAGTTGTTGGCTTGGCTCAGGTCGCACGCGAAGCATATCCCGACCACACGCAGTTCGATCCCAAAAGCCAATACTTCGATAAAGGCGCGAAGAAAGCTGCGCCGCGTTGGTTCATGGTGGATGTCGAATTCGTGGAGAAGTTCCCGAAGTTGCTGCACCTGGAGACCATGAAAGCAGACCCACAACTCGCAGAAATGTTGGTCGTCAAACGAGGAATGCGGCTCTCTGTGCAGCCAGTGGAGCTCAAGCACGCGCGCCGCATCTTGAAACAAGTGGGCGCCCATACGCCGCTGTGAGCGGCAACCCAACGTTGCGCTCAAAAGCTTGCATTCAATCTAACTTGGTACTGAAGGTACAATCAGAGGGTGCCTGAACCCAAGCGTGATTCCACCGCAGATTCAGAGTTAGCCCCGAATTCACCGCAACGTGCCAGAGCTCCCCGGCTGCAGCCGCAAGCGGCGAGCCGGGCCAGTCAACCGGCAGCCTCCGCGCTCACCGAGCTGGATACGCCGAGCTTCGAGCGTCTCCGTTCTGCGCAGCCGCAAGCGGCAGCGAACGACAACACCGCTGCCGGAGCGAACGCGGTATCGGGCGTACGTCAGATCGAGCTGACACCGGCGAAGAGTGAGCAGCTCACAGCTGCGGGCCATCCAGACCCGAGCCTACTCCACAGCCTGACCGCGCTGTCAGCGCTCGAAGCCATCCCGGACTCGGATGCCACATCGCTGACGCAAGCGAGCGACTCGGTGGCATCGCCCAAGCGCTCGATCGAGCCCAACGTCACCACGCGCTCGCTGACGCACGTCTCCGAAGACATGTGGCTGGATAAGCTCTTGGACCTGCCGCTCGCGGAGCCCGACCCACGTCAGCGCTTGGCGTGGCGCTTCAAGGCGGCGTTCACCGCCTGGAAGATGCTTTTGCCCGTGTGCTCCGCACAGACGGCTCGAGTGCAGCTGGTGAACGAGATGCGCCGCTACGAGCGGCTGTTGCGCGCATCTGGCCCCCTGCCGCAGAGCAGTGGGGACAAGCAGCTGAGCGACGTGCTGCACCTGCAGCTCAGCGAGAGCAAGACCGTCGAGCTCGAGACCGCACTGAGCGAGCTCGAAGCGCTGCTGTTGGCGGCGGACGCGAGCATCAGCCAGGAAGCGTTCAAGGCGCGCTGGAACCGCGAGCACACAGACCTGCGACAGCTGCTGCGTTATGCGCGTTTACTCGCCTCCCGGCGCTTCGGCATCGGCTACCGCCGCGACCGCTTCGAGGCCCTCGCGTTGGAGCTGCTAACGCTCAAGCTGCCGTCCGGGCGCTTGCAGCTGATGCAGCGCAGACGTGCGAGCCAGGTGCTGCGGCAGCTGCTGCGCGGACTGTACCGCCCGGCGACGAACACCGACGAGAACAAGCAATCCGTCCAACACCTGCGCGACGCGCTCGACAAGCTGGATGCGATCACCGACTCCCAGCAGTTCTTCGACAGCGGCCTGTACTTGGATGTGTACGGCTACAAGATCTCCAAACACGACCGCGTGCTGAGCCCGGAGTTCCTGTACCTGTCGGTGGCGTTCGAGGTCGACATCCACAACTTGCTCTTGTCGTGGAGTCAGACCAGCGCCTTTGAGAGCGGCAAGCCGTTCTCACTTGCGCCGGTGCAGCTGCAGCTGCGCGCGCAGAAAGAAGCCGCACAAGCGGTCTTCCACGACTTCCACAAGCCGCTCGCGGGCAGCGCGATGCCGCCCAAGGTCGAGGCGAGCAAGGCCCCAGAGCCCAAGGCTAAGCCGCAGCCAGCGGCGGCGAGCAAGCTGACGCGTTACGCCGCGGCGGGGCTGTTCGCGCTGGCGGCCCTCGGCACCAACCTGTACTTCAGTGACAGCCTGCGTGTGCCTCACTTGCCGGACATGCTCTCCCAGTCCGTGCTGCAGACCATGTCACCGCTGATCATCAGCGGGCGGCTCAGCTCGGACGGCAAGCGCTTGTCGGGCAGCCTGTCGCGAACCGAGTGGTTCGAGCTCACGCCTATGGAGCGCAGCCTGGCCGCGCAGCAGCTGGCAAGTGAGCTGAAGCAGCGCGGCATCGAGCACGCGCTGCTGAGAGCTCAGCGCGGCACAGCCATCGTGATCACCAAGGGCGCAGTGGTCTACGTCGACGCCGCACCCGCAGCGCTTCGCTGAACCTAGCTGACGATTGCCCAGCCGGTCTGTGCCGCTTGCACCACGCGCGAGCGGTACTGCACCGCGTCCGAGCCGCTGCTCGAGTTGCCACTCAAGCCGCGCTTGTACACGCCCTGCACAATGCTCGCGTAGCGGAACAACGAAAACGCGAGATAGAAGCGCAGATCCAAGCTCGGCTCACGCCCTGCGAACGCGCAGTAGTCGGCGATGAACTCGCGCTCGGTCGGGATGCCGTGCTCCGGGCTCGCTGCGAGCTTGGCCAGCGGCTCGCGCTCCGGAGAGCCGAGGTGATAAGGCATGCAGCTGTACGCCAAGTCCGCGAGCGGGTGACCGAGCGTCGACAGCTCCCAATCCAGCACCGCGAGCACGCGCGGCTCGGTGGGATGGAAGATCATGTTGTCGAAGCGGTAGTCGCCGTGCACCAACGTCACGCTGTCGTCGCTCGGCACATTCGCCTGCAAGTACGCGAGCAGCGAATCCATCTCGGGCAGCGGGTCGGTCTTCGCGGCTTCGTACTGCGAAGCCCAGCGCGAGATTTGACGCTGGAAGTAGTTGCCAGGCTTGCCGTAATCCGCGAGCCCGACCTTCGCGTAGTCGACCTTGTGCAAGGCGGCGAGCACGCGCGCGAGCTCTTTGTACAGGAGCCGACGCTCTGCCGCTGGCAGCTGCGGCAGACCCGGATCCCAGAAGATCCGGCCGGACACATAGTCCATCACGAAGAACTCGCTGCCGATCACCGAAGTGTCAGCACAGAACAAGCGCGGACGCGCGACCGGCACGTCGGTCTGGCTGAGCGCCGAGAGCACGCGATGCTCGCGGTCGACCATGTGCGCGGTGGGCAAGAGCGTTCCGGGCGGCTTCTTGCGCAGCACGAACTCGGCCTTCGGCGTCTCGAGCTTGTACGTAGGATTGCTCTGGCCGCCCGCGAACTTCCGAACCGTAAGCGGGCCTTCGAAGCCCGGCAGATGCTGGCTCAGATACTTGAACAGGGCAGCTTCGTCGATCGGGAGGGCGTGTGTTGCGGCGAGCTCAGGTCGTTCCATGGCCGCGGAACCTCCCACGTGCCGCGAGCAGCATCAACCGTAGAGCGACAATAACCGGCCCTCGTAGCGTGCGCGCACCTTGTCGCGTCGCAGCTTGAAGCTGGTCGTGAGCATGCCGTTTTGGCGCGTGAACTGCTCGGTCTCGATCCAGAAGCTTCGCACCAGCTCGTACGTACGAAAATCCTTGCTGTATTTGAGGATTTCGTCCTCGAACAACCGGCGCACGCGTCGATCCGTGAGCAGGCTTCGTGGGTCGCGCAGCTCGCCACCGAAGTAGCTCTGGAGCGCGGGCACATCGGCCACGATCAGCGCGACGTTGTATGGCTGACCCGCGCCGTAAACCATGCAGTTGGCGATGAACGGGCTGAGCTTCAAGCGCTCTTCGAGCGGCACCGGCGCGACGTAGCGGCCATTGTTGAGCTTGTAGAGCTCTTTGATGCGGCCGGTGATGAACAGATAGCCGTCGGTGTCGAGATAGCCGAGGTCACCGGTCCGCAGGCCGCCATCGGCGCCCAGCACCCGCTCGGTCTCGTTGGGTTGGTTCTGATAGCCGGCCATCACCCCGGGGCCGTAAATCACGACCTCCCCTTCCCGCGCTTCACCGCCGGTCGAGCGGCGCTCGATGGCGATGGTCGTGCCGAGCAGCGGCTTACCAACGGAGCCGATGCGCACTGCGCCGGTGGGATTGCTGGTCGACGAGCCGCTCGACTCCGTCAGGCCGTAGCCCTCGTGGATGGTGATTCCGATCGAGTGCATGAACTCCGAGACCTCGACCGAGAGCGGGGCGGCACCCGAAAATGCGAGCCGCAAGCTGCCACCCAACCTGGCGCGCAGCTTACCGATCACCAGCTTCTCCGCGAGATTCAGCGTCACGCGCTCCGACAAGCTGAGATGCTCGTTACGCTGCTGCTTCTTGCGCAGCTGCACACCTTGCGTGAACAGCTGACGACTCATGTCAGGCAGCGCTGCGAGCTCGCGCTGCATGTCGTGGTAGACGATCTGCCAGATGCGCGGGACGCCGTAGAGCATGGTCGGCCGCACACGCTGTAGCTCTTCAAAGAATTGATCGGGATTGCGGCAAATCGCGACCGTCGCACCCAGTGCGAGCGCGAGGTTCAGCTCGACGCAGCCACCAAACACGTGCGCCCAAGGCAGAAACGCCAAGCAGCGAGGATCTGAGCCGAAATCGCGCATTTCGCTCAACGCGGCCGCGTTGCTGGCCAAGTTGAGGTGCGACAGACGCACGCCCTTGGGCGAGCCCGTGGTGCCCGACGTATAGATGATGGTCGCGATGTCCGTGGACACCGGTATGCGCGCGCTCACCAGGTTTTGTGCGCCCTGCGCCATCAGCGCGGACCATGTGGCCGGGCCCTCCGCGCCTTCGATCGGGATCACCAGCTGCAGGTCGAGCAGGTCCTCCCTGAGCGAGGCCACGCGGTTGGCGACCGAGGCGCTCGCGACGAAGCAGACCTTCGCGCCCGAGTCGCTCAAGATGTACTTGAGCTCCGAGTCATGTTGAGCCTCGGACATGGGCACAAACACCGCGCGCCGCTGGAACGTGGCGTGCGCCAAGATGGCCCATTCCAAGCGGTTCTCGGTGACGATGGCTACGCGGTCGCCGCGGCCAACCCCCAAGTGCGCGAGCGCTGCTCGAGCCTTTGCGACTGCCGCGTCCAGCTCGGCGTACGTGATGAAGCTCCACTCGCGACCGCGCTGCATGCCGAAAGCGCGTCTTTCGGCAAAGCGTTCGACCGACTGTTGAAAAAGCTCAACCAGGTTCGAAAATCGCGGCTTGTACGCGGTCATGAAGCGGGCAGACTCGATTGCGTTTAGTGCATTTTAAGGTGACGGACCGCATGGACATGGACGCGGCCGTGCAGCCAGCCTCACGCAGCTTCCCCCTGTATAGCTGCTCCGGCGCTGCGCGCTCGTAAGAAACCGCCGTCTCGGGTTCGGGACAGCCCTAAAGCTGCCGCGCGCAGCGTATCTCGTTTCGTCGCAGCTCGCGCATTGAAGTCACTCGCCGCGGACAACTTCGCTTGCGAGGCCCCAATTTCTAGGTGATGGTCGGCACCTCATTTCGAGGGAGAAACATGCGAGAAGCGGTCATCGTCTCAACTGCACGTACGCCGATTGGAAAAGCCTATCGGGGCGCGTTCAACAACACTGAAGCCCCCACGCTCGGCGGGCACGCGATTCGCGCGGCCGTATCTAGGTCCGGCGTCGACCCGGCAGAAATCGAGGACGTGCTCATGGGCTGTGCGCTCCAAGAGGGCAGCTCGGGCTTCAACGTCGCGCGTCAGGCCGCCATCGCCGCAGGCCTACCAGTGACCGCCGCCGGCATGAGCATGGACCGTCAGTGCTCTTCAGGTCTGATGGCGATCGCGACCGCAGCCAAGACCATCGTCTGTGACAACGTCGACTTCATGGTCGCCGGTGGCCTCGAGTCGATCAGCCTGGTTCAGAACGAGCACCGCAACAAGTTCCGCGTGCCCGACCCCAACCTCAAGCGCGACAAGCCAGAGCTGTACATGGCGATGATCGACACCGCTGAGATTGTGGCCAAGCGCTACAACATCAGCCGCGAAGTCCAGGACGCTTACTCGCTCGAGAGCCAGAAGCGGACGGCGGCAGCGCAAGAGGCTGGCCGGCTCGACGCAGAAATCGCGCCGTTCAAGACGACCAAAGCCAACGTCGACAAGAACACCAAGGAAGTTACTTACCAAGAAGTCACGCTCACGCGCGACGAAGGTAACCGCGCCGACACGACGCTGGCTGGCCTGCAAGGCCTCAAGGCTGTGCGCGGCGACGGCTACTTGATCACGGCCGGCAACGCGAGCCAGCTCTCCGACGGTGCAAGCGCGAGCGTGCTCGTCGAGCGCAAAGTCGCCGAGCAGCGCGGCCTCACGCCGATCGGCATCTACCGCGGTCTCGCGGTTGCGGGCTGTGAGCCGGACGAGATGGGCATTGGTCCCGTGTTCGCGATTCCCCGCTTGCTCAAGCGCAACGGCCTGAAGATCGACGACATCGGTCTCTGGGAGCTGAACGAAGCGTTCGCCGTGCAGGTGCTGTACTGCCGCGACAAGCTGGGCATCCCGCAGGAGCGCTTGAACGTCAACGGCGGCGCCATCGCGATCGGTCACCCGTACGGCATGAGCGGTGCGCGCATGACCGGCACGGCGCTGCTCGAAGGCAAGCGTCGCGGCGTGAAGTACGTCGTGGTCACCATGTGCATCGGCGGCGGCATGGGCGCAGCCGGTCTGTTCGAAGTGGTCTGAAGTGATCAAGCTCGGAGCGCCGCTCCCTGCGGCGCTCCGTCAGCGCTTTCGCTTCTCAGTCAATCGAGACAACAACAGGCGCGCTTCGCGTGCCGCATCCAAGTGGTTCGGATCCACTGCCACGGTGCGGCGAAAGTAATGAAGCGCTTCGCGTTCTTTGCCGAGCCGTTTGTAGCAGCGGGCTTTGGTGTAGAGCGCATACACCTGATCGGAGTCCATGCGCAGCGCTTGGTTCACCGCGTCCACCAGCTCTTTGCCGAAGTTCGTGTCGTTGATTCGGGCGAGCAGCACGTGCGCCAGCATGCCGAGGTACTTGGGATTTTTGCGCTCGCTCTCGTGCAGCGCGCGGATGATCGGCAGCGCGTCGTTGTAAGCGTTGCGCTGGCACAGCAGCTCTACGCGGCGGAACTTGCCGTCGGCATCCAAGGTCTCGACATCCGGCAAGCTCGGACGCGGCGTGGTGCGTGGCAGCGGCGTGCTGGTGCGCGCTCGCGGCAAACCTGGGGTCGACTCGCGCCCGGTCGGGAGCGGGCGGCTGTCCCCTGTGCGACCCGCAATCGGCTCGGACAGCGGTCGTGACAGTGGGCGCGAGAGTGGACGGGACAGCGGACGACGAGAAGGTGCATCGAACCCAGGCGCCGCCGGCAGCGGCTGCGACAAGGGGCGTGTGATCACACGTGGCGAAGACTGACTCGGCCGCGGGCTGCTCGGAGCGCGCGCTGGACGAAAGCTCGGGTCGGACGGGGGCTTGCCGTCTGCCATCGCGGCCGCAGCCGACGCGATCGCTCGCCAGGCATCGCCAGAGCCACGCGAGCCGACGGGACGCGAAGCACCCGGTGCAGGGCTGGGACGCGCTGGCGGCACGCTCGCGCTCAGGCCGGTCTCCGCCGAGCTCTCTGGCGCGGGCACCTCGGGCACAACGGCGCGGATGATCACGAGCCCGTAGAGCAACCGGCGCGCGAGCTCGCGCGGCAAGTTGACTTGCGCGCACAACGACTCGATCGCTGAGGGCCCGCGCTTCAATGCAGCCACCAGCTGCTGCTCGTCGGGATTCAGCGAGAGCCTGCTCCAGTCCGTCGAGCCATCGAGCGTGAGCGCGACACCCGCGTACTTCGACAACACGCGCTCGATCGTGTCATCGAGCACATGGTCGCGCGCGGCACGCAACGCGAACGTGTACGGGTCGAACATGCCGGTGACCACGGACGGACCGCTGCCGACGAGGTCCGCCGCATGAAACTCAAAGGCGCCCGAGCTCAAACCAGTGAGCGAGATCAGCGAGTCGTCGAGCGCCGCTGATGGCTGCGGAACACGTGCTGCCACGGCGCGCCCACGATGAAACAACGTCTTGAACTCGGCGCCTGCACGCACTACCAGCGTGCCGCTCGAACGCCGTTGATAAAGATACAAAACCAGATGAGCGAAGGGTGTCCTCGCTAGGTCGCCACTAGCTACAGGTTGCGAATGTGCGTCGCTCATCGAGGTAGCACTATTCTGTATGCATTCAGTGCGCGTCTTGCAACGCAGAGTGCAAGCACGACTCCGCGGCACATGCACACAGAAGCTGAGAAGCTGTGGCAACCAAAAGTGTTGTGTTTCCAAGCGGCGTCTTGCGAGTGTCCCAATAGACGTTGAAGACAGTGTGTTGCACCTAAGTCTTTTCCCTACAGCTTCACCGCTCAGGGCTGAACAGGAGGAAAAGACACTAAGTCAGTGTTGACGACAAACTTCAAAGGCCTGGAAAATAGCAAACTGTCATTGTCAGACCTCCACGCATGCACACCGAGCCCGTCACCAATCTTGCGACGCATCGCTACCGCATCGAACGCGAGCTCGGTCGCGGCGGGATGGGCATCGTTTACCAAGCGTTCGATATCGAACGCGGCGTACGCGTAGCGCTCAAGGCCCTGACACAAAGTGACGCAATCAACATCTACAGACTGAAGAATGAGTTTCGTCAGCTGTCAGACCTGAGTCATCCGAACCTTGTGTCCTTGCACGAGCTGACGTCTGACGGTGAGCACTGGTTTTTCACGATGGAGCTGATCGACGGCGTCCCCTTCGACGAGTTCGTCGCAGGCGGCCCGATCACCCCACGGCAGCGCGTCAGCGGACCCCATGAGACGATGGTAGGTCGTGCACGCGTCGTCCGCGATCCCTCGGTGACACTCAGTCAGCCGGGCTTGCAGACACCGGGAGTGTTGCCGCGCACGCAGTGTGACCTGACGCGCCTGCGCGCCGCGCTCGCGCAGCTGGTGGCTGCAATCTCTTCGCTCCACGAAGCGGACAAGCTCCACCGCGACATCAAACCTTCGAACGTGCTCGTGACCGCGGAAGGTCGCGTGGTGGTGCTGGATTTCGGCCTCGTCGCGAGCAGCACCCGAGTCGATCAGGACAACCAAGATCCTGAGCGCACGATCGGCGGGAACGTCTTCGGCACACCTGCGTACATGTCGCCGGAACAAGCCGCTGGCGAGCCGATCACGCCCGCAAGCGATTGGTACAGCGTCGGCTGCATTCTGTACGAGGCGCTGACCGGCAGGCTGCCGTTCGACGGCACAGTGCTGCAGATCCTCAAGCAGAAAGAAACTCAGGAGCCTGCCCGCCCTTCGGAGATCCAGAGCGGCATCCCTGAGGATCTCGATCAGCTGTGCGCCACGCTGCTGCGGCGCAAGCCCGAAGAGCGACCGCAGAGCGCGCAGCTTCGCCGCTGGTTTACGGGCAGCGCCGTGCCTCCCGCACTGCGCGCGACGCTCGCGCACAACCACGACGAGCTCTTCGTTGGCCGCGAGCCGCACCTCGCGACGCTGATGGCGGCGTACGAGCGCGCCAAAGCCGGCAAAGTCTCGGTGGTGTTCGTGCACGGCTACTCGGGCATGGGTAAGTCAGCGCTGGTGCGCTGCTTCGCCAACGAGCTGATTCGCGGCGCGGAGCCGCTGGTGCTGCGCGGTCGCTGCTACGAGCGCGAGAGCGTGCCCTACAAAGCGTTCGATGACATCATCGACCACCTGAGCCGCTACATGATGCGCTTGCCGAGCGAAGAAGCCTCGGAGCTCTTGCCGCGCAACATTCACTCGCTGGCCCGGCTTTTTCCCGTGCTCAAGCGCGTGCGCGCAGTGGCCAATGCGCGCCAGCCGATGCACCCGACGTCCGATGCACACGAGCTTCGTAACCAGGCGTTCGGCGCGCTGAAAGATCTGCTCTTGCGCCTGTCCGACTGGCAGGCGCTCGTGATCAACATCGACGACCTGCAGTGGGCTGACACCGACAGCGCGCGCTTGCTGAGTTATCTGCTCAGCCCGCCCGATCCTCCACCTGCGCTGTTTGTCGGCGTGTACCGGCGCGAAGAGGCCTCCACGACGCCGTTTCTCCGGCACGTACTGGCAGATCCAGCGATCAACTCGGCGCAGACGGTGCACCTGCGTGTGGATGCGCTGGCGCCCGACGAAGCCGCGCTGCTCGCGGAGCAGATGCTGCACAAACTGCCCGCGCCGCGTGCACGCCTCGCGCAAGCGATCGCGCGCGAGAGCGAAGGCGTGCCGTTTTTCATCGGCGAGCTGACGCGGCATGTGCACGAGCTGAGCGACTCGCCCCACGCGGTCACGCTGCCAGACGTGATCAGCACGCGCTTGCGCTTCTTGAGCAGCACGGCGCTGCGCTTGTTGCAGGTGCTGAGCGTCGCTGGCCGCCCGCTAGAACAAGGTGTGGCGCTCGAAGCCGCAGAGATCTCGCCGAGCGATCGCACGAGCTTCCAGGAGCTGCGCGCGGCGCGCATGGTGCGTACCCGCGGCACACGTCAGAGCGACCTCGCCGAGACCTATCACGATCGCGTGCGCGAGACCGTGATCCGCGAGCTTCCCGAAGCACGTCTCCGCGAGATCCACGCGCAGCTCGCGCAAGTGAGCGAGCGCTGGGGCGTCGGCGAGCCTGAGCAGCTGGTCGTGCACTATACCGAAGCCGGTCAGGGCGGACGCGCGGGCGAGACTGCGATCCACGCGGCACGCGCCGCCGCCGAAAAGCTGGCATTCGATCGCGCGGCTGATCTGTATCGCAAGGCGCTCGAGCTGCTGCCCGGTGCGGATCTGGCCCGCCGCCAACAGCTGCTACTCTCCCTGGCCGAGGCGCTCGCCCACGCGGGACGCGGCGCGCAGTCTGCTGAGGCCTATCTGTGCGCCGCCGCGGACATGGACGAAGCGAGCGCGCGATCACTCAAGCGCATCGCGGCGCAGCAGCTGCTCGCGAGCGGGCGCTTCGCAGCAGGCTCGGCGCTCGCGCTGGAGCTGCTCAGCCAAGCGGGCTGCCCCTACCCGAGCTCGCGCGAGAAGCTCAAGCGCGCGTATCGTTGGACGCGCTCGCTTTTGGCCTTGCGCGGCTTGCGCTTGCCCAAGTCGATCTGGGCAGCGAATCACAACGCCGGGCAGCGCGATCCTCGGCTGCACGCGCAGCTGGATGCGTTGTCGCTGTTTCGCGAGCTGCATGCCTGGGATGTGCTAGGCGGCGCTTGGGCGCAAGCGCGTTATCTGCATGTCGCGCTCGATGCAGGTGCCCCGAATGCTCTGCTCGATGCGCTGTGCGGCGAGTGTTTTCATCTCAGCGCGCATGGTGGCGCGCGCCAAGAGCGTCGCGCTCGCCGCACGCTCGAGCTGATCGAAGAGCTTGCGAAGAAGCTCGGGACGCCGCGCGCGCAGGCGAAGCATCAATCGTCGTTGGCCGTGTACAAGCTGTACGCGAAAGGCGAGTTCCGCGATGCACTCGAAGCCGCTTGCAGCGGTCTTGCGCTCTTGCAACAGCACAGCCCGGGTCTGTCGTGGGATCACATCTGGCTGACCTCACTCAAGTTCATGTGCTTGGAGTTCACCGGTGAGCTGTCGGAGCTGATGCGCGCGGCTACGGAGACCGCCCGCGACGCCGCGGATCGCGACGACCTGTTCACGTTCGGCATGTTGTCGCAAGCGCTCACGCTCACCCAGCTGATGCAAGACGACCCGCGCGGCGCGAGCGCCTACATCGCGAGTCAAGCGCGCAAGCTCGACGGCGAGTTCTCGTGGTTGCATTTGGCGCTCTTGGAGCGCGAGGTGGACGTGTTGCTCTACGAAGGTCGGGGCAGCGAAGCGTTCGAGCGCGTGCGTGCGAGCTGGGATCAAGTCAGCGTGTACATGCGCCGGAGCGGCCGCTTCGCACGGGCGTGCGCGCTCTTGATGCGCGCACGTGCAGCCCTCGCCGCCCAAGCCGAGTCGCCGACAGCTGCGACGCTCGGGCTGATCACCCAGGACAGCGGGGCGCTGCGCCAGCAAGGCGCTGGTTTTTCGGGCTTTGCCTCGGTGATCGACGCCCAGCTCGCGTGCCTCAGGGGTGACCGCGCCGCGGCGCGCCAGCAGTTCGAGGAGGCCATACGCGTGTTCGGCCACGAGCAGTCGGACCACGTGCTCAAGTACGTGCGCTATCGCCTCGGCGAGCTGGTCGGGGATGTCGTGGGCCAGGCCAGCTGCCGCGACATTCGTGCATGGATGGAACAACAGGGCGTGGCGAACGCCGAGCACTTCATTCGCATCTTCGTCCCAGTCAGCGCCGCGCCCCGCTAGCTGAGTCTTCCCCAGCCCGAGCCCGGCTCCGGGGCTGGATTCCGGGGAGGCCTTGGGGTTTTCGGGCGAGACGCGAGAGCGCGGGAGAAGACCGAGAGCGGGCACGGGCTCGGGCTCGGATGTAGGAGGGATGCGTGCCCGATGACCCTCGTGTAGAGTCCCGCGCCTCTGCTATGGGGGTAGGTAGAAGAAGACCCCCCTGAGGGAAGGAAGCAGCGATGAGAGACGCGTTTATCTGTGATGCGATTCGGACCCCGATCGGTCGTTACGCCGGTGTGCTCGCCAGCGTTCGTGCCGACGACCTGGCTGCCGTCCCCCTGAGAGCTCTGCGCGCGCGCAACCCGCAGCTCGACTTCTCGGCCGTCGACGACATCATCTTCGGCTGCGCAAACCAGGCTGGCGAGGACAACCGCAACGTCGCGCGCATGGCCGCGCTGCTCGCGGGCCTGCCCGTCGATGTGCCCGGTTCCACAGTGAACCGCTTGTGCGGCTCGGGCATGGACGCGATCGGCATCGCGGCACGCGCGATCAAAGCCGGCGAAGTCGAGCTGATGATCGCGGGTGGCGTCGAGTCGATGTCGCGCGCTCCGTTCGTGCAGGGCAAAGCGACCAGCGCGTACAGCCGCACCGCCGAGATCTTCGACACCACCATCGGCTGGCGCTTCGTGAACCCGCTGATGAAAGAGCAGTACGGCGTGGACTCGATGCCGGAGACGGCCGAGAACGTGGCCGAAGAGTTCAAGATCGAGCGCGAGGCGCAGGATCGCTTTGCGCTCGCGAGCCAGAAGCGCGCGGTCGCAGCCCAGGAAAAAGGCTGGCTGCGCGAGGAGATCGTTCCGGTCGAAGTGCCCAAGGGCAAGAAAGAGACCGTGCAGATCGACAAGGACGAGCATCCGCGTGCGGACACCACGTACGAGGCGCTCGCCAAGCTCGGCACGCCCTTCCGCAAGGGCGGCACCGTCACCGCGGGCAATGCCTCGGGCGTGAACGACGGCGCGTGTGCGCTGATCCTGGCCTCGGAAGCCGCGGTCAAGCGCTTCGGTCTCAAGCCCCGCGCGCGCGTAGTGGCGAGCGCAGTGGCCGGTGTACCGCCGCGCATCATGGGCATCGGCCCGGCGCCTGCGACCAAGAAGCTGCTCGAGAAGACCGGCGTCTCGCTCGCGAACGTGGATCTCATCGAGCTCAACGAAGCCTTCGCCGCACAGGGCTTGGCAGTCACGCGTCAGCTCGGGCTCGCGGACGATGATCCACGCGTCAACCCGCAAGGCGGCGCGATCGCGCTCGGTCACCCACTGGGCATGAGCGGCGCGCGCTTGGTCACCACTGCCGTGTACCAGCTGCAACGCAACCAGAAGAAGCTCGCGCTTGCCACGATGTGCATTGGCGTCGGCCAAGGCATCGCGATTCTGATCGAGCGGGTCTGACCCAGGTCACTGCAGACGTGGACGAATGACTCATTCGTCCACGTCGACGGTTACGTCACGACGAAGTTAGTTCAGATCACTCGGGCTTGCCGCGTAACCATCGTCCTGCGCGTCATCGAGATCTTCCTCCGGCGCCTCGGCAGGCTCACTCTCCGCAGCAGGCTTCGCCTTTGCAGCCTTGCCCTTCGTGATCGCAGGAATCTTCACCCCTGCCGGCAGGCCACCAAAGCCAGCGACCACGGTCTTGATCCCACGCGCTCGCAGCTGCTCCTCCGCACGAATCAGCGGGTTGTAGTTCTGCAAGTTCCGCTCGCCGTTCGGCGCACCAGCCTTGAACCACAAGCGCCGCGTGAGCGCGCCGTACATCAACGGCAAGTACGGCAAGAACTCACTCGAGCCCTCGGTCGAGCGATGCGAGATGAACGCCGTGAAGCCGCTCTTCGCGATGTTGCCGAGCGCGTCGTCTAAGCTCTTCACGCCGACTTCGCCGCACTCCTCCAGGATCAGATCCAAGTCGCCGCGCGCCTTGAGGAACTTCTCCACCAGCTTCGCATCCGCCAGGCCGAGCACCACCTCGGTCGCGAGCCGCGTCTCGGTGAACGTGCCCGCTTGGTTCAACTTGATCAGCACGCTGTTGCCCGCGCGTTGCTCGCGCTTCTTGCCGCACAGATACGGGATGATGAAGCGCAGCTGCGTGACCGCGAGATCATCGAGCACGATCTGCGTGCGATCACCGAAGCGCGCGTTCATCAGCTTGTGCGCTTCGACATCGTGCTCCGAGCCCGGATCTTCCATCGTGACGAAGTTCGACGCGCTCTCCACAACCGTACCGTCGAAGTCGATCAGCTCTTCGCGCGTCTTACGACCCGCACCCGAAAAGCGCATGTCGTACAGCCCCTGCGCGACCAAGTCCTCACCCTTCTGGATCTCGCTGAACGCGTTGTCCGTACCGATAGCGTAGTCGGTCTCGGGCAGACCCAGCTGCTCGGCGGTCTCTTTGATCCGGCGCAGACCTTCGAAATTATCCGCGACGGGAAATACGAAGCCGCGCTCTTTGGCAGTGCCCGTCGGCAGACCATCGCGCACCAGGTTCTTCTCGAATTGCCGGAAGAACTTGGTTCCGATCTCGAACACTTCCTTGAGCGACTTCGCCTTCATCGCGAAGAAGAACATCTCTTGGATGTCCTGCTTGGTGCCCGGAACGTGCTCGCCACCGCAGACCATGTTGAACGCGATGTTCGGGAAGTAGAACGTCTTCGTCTTCTTCGTCGCGAACACTTCCCACGCCTCGTAACCGCTGGCCTTAAGCAGCACCTGGAAGAACGCGGTAGACGCAGCAAGCGTCGCGTTGCCACCCCAGTTCCGCTTGTTCGGCCCCGCGCCTTTCACCAACGCCAGATCGAAATTCGCGACCGCCTCGAGGATGTCCGCCGGGCTCTTGATCACCACCTTCTTGGGCAGCAGCTTGGCGATGTTCTTGTCGATCGACTTGATCGCTTTGTCGTTCGGAATGTAGACGGCTTCGTTCTCGCCATCGGACGTCCCCTTCGGGATGCCGTTGCGCTCCGTGAGCGTCCACGTCTCGCTGCCGCGGCTGGCCTTGGCGGTGATCTCACCTTCGAGCGTGAAACTGGCGTACGAGGAGAGGATCTCCCGACCCTTGAGTTTGAAGTTGGAGACGGTGGTTTGCTTTGCCATGCGGCACTTTCCTCGTGCTCTCGGGCGCGGGCGTAGCCCAGCGCGTCAGATGTTGGGAGCGACGTATTTGTCCGTGGTTCCGATGTCAACAGACGGGAGCACGATGCATTAAAGCAGTTATTAGCGGCACCTTTCTCGACATATGCTGGCAACAGCTTGGCTCGCGCGCGCCACACCGGAAGCCGATGGCTGCGGCGCGCATGCAATTATCTGAGCCATTTGTCGCGCGTGCGGAAACTTCACTCACGCAGTGCTCTGGAACGAAGCCTGCGCACCCCCGGGGACGTCAGCAACCGATAAGCGCATGAATTCATTAAGATTACTTACCAGTATCGCTATCTTGGGCTGTCTCGTGGTGTCCGGCTGCATGAAGGGCGAGGAAGGGCCCGCCGTCGTCGATCCAGCGACCATCGGCGATCAGCAGCCTGAAACGCTACGCGCTTCGGCCCTCGGCAAGTTCAGCACGTTGCCGCTGGTCCAAGAGGGCAGGCAGCGCACGGTCACCGAAGCCAAGATCACGTTGGGTCGTCAGCTGTTCTTCGAGCGTCGGCTGTCCAAGAATCACGACTTATCCTGCAACAGCTGCCACGACCTGGCGCAATACGGCGTGGATCGCCGCACCCCAGCCGCCAAGCTCTCGCTCGGCCACAGAAACCAGGTCGGCACGCGCAACACCCCCACCGTGTACAACGCGGCCCGGCAGGTTGCGCAGTTCTGGGATGGGCGCGCGGTGGACGTCGAAGCGCAAGCACAAGGCCCGATCATCAATCCGGTCGAGATGGCGATGCTCAACGCGGCCGCCGTCGTCGCAGTGCTCAAGTCGATCCCCGGCTATCTCCCGCTGTTCAAAGCCGCGTTTCCCTCCGCCCGCGACCCGATCACCTACGAGAACTTGGGCCTCGCGATCGGCGCGTTCGAGCGCAAGCTGGTCACGCAGGACCGCTTCGATCTCTACCTCGAAGGCGACATGACTGCGCTCACGCCCGGCGAGGTACGCGGGCTGTACGTGTTCATGGATGCAGGTTGCCCGAGCTGTCACGACGGCGCAGGCATGGGCGGCGACGCATTCAAGAAGCTCGGCTCCGCGATGACCTACACCACGAACGACGTCGGGCGCTTCAGCGTCACGAAGGACGAAGAGGATCGCTTCGTGTTCAAGGTGCCTACGCTGCGCAACGTGGCGATGACCGCGCCGTACTTGCACGATGGCTCGCAGGCCACGCTGCAGGACGTGATTCGGCTGATGATGAAGTACCAGACCATCGCCGGTACGCGCCCCGAGGAAGACATCGCGGCCGTGGAGATGTTCTTAGGTGCGCTGACGGGCGAGCTGCCGACGGCGTACATCCAGCCTCCAGCAGAGCTGCCCGGCAGCGCGACCACGCCGCGGCCCGACCCGAAGTGACGTTTACTTTCCGAGATGCTCGCGCAGGATCACAAGCATCCTGCGTAGCGGCTCGGCCGCGCCCCAGAGCAGCTGGTCGCCGACGGTGAACGCGGTCAGGTACTCCGGGCCGATGCTGAGCTTACGCAGCCGGCCGACGGGCACTTCGAGCGTGCCGCTGACAGCTGCAGGGGAGAGCTGCGCCAAGGTCGACTCTTTGTCGTTCGGCACGAGCTTCGCCCACTCGTTGGCGCCGGCGATCAAGGCTTCGATGTCTTTGAGCGGCACATCGCGCTTGAGCTTGATCGTCACGCCTTGTGCGTGACAGCGCATCGCACCGACACGCACGCATAGACCATCGAGTGGGATCGGATTCGCGCGGCCCAAGATCTTGTTGGCTTCCGCCTGCGCTTTCCACTCTTCACGCGTCTGGCCGTTGTCCATGGCCTTGTCGATCCAGGGGATCAAGCTGGCTGCGAGCGGCGCACCGAACTGTTCGGTAGGAAATGCCGAAGAACGCAGCGTGTCGGTCACACGCGCGTCGATCTCTAGCGCGCTCGAAGCCGGGTCGCTGACCAACGAACGCGCGGCGTCGCCCAACACGCCCATCTGCGCCACCAGCTCGCGCATGTTTGCAGCACCAGCACCGGATGCGGCTTGGTAAGTCATCGAGGTCGACCACTCGACCAAGTCCGCAGCGAACAAGCCCTGCAGGCCCATCAACATCAAGCTGACGGTGCAGTTCGGGCCGACGTACGTCTTCACGCCAGACGCGAGGCCGCGCTTGATCACGTCGAGATTCACAGGGTCGAGCACCAGCACGCTGTCCGCTTGCATGCGCAACGTCGAAGCAGCGTCGATGAAGTAACCCTTGAACCCGCTCTCTCGCAGCTTGCCCACGATGTCGGTCGTGTAGCCGCCGCCTTGGCAGGAGATCAGCACGTCCAGTTGCTTGAGCTGCTGAAGGTCGTAGGCGTCGTGCAGAGGCTGCGGCTGGCCTTCGATCGTAGGACCGGTCGTGCCCGCAGCGGACGTAGAAAAGAAGCTCGACTCGATGCCTTTGAAATCGCCGCATTGACGCATGCGATCCAAGAGCACTGAGCCCACCATGCCTCGCCAACCAACCAAACCAACTCGCAACACGCGTCGCTCCTTTGTGTGTTGACGCTGAAACACGCAGCGTCAGGCCACGCCAAGTCCGCTGGATTCCCACGAGGGCGCCCGCGGGTCAAGGCGAGCGGTTAACACGCACACCGCGGAGCGCTCGTTCCTCGCTAGCTGCGCGGCATGCGGGAGCCGTGCGGCGCGGAGCGCTCGTTCCTCGCTAGCCGCGCGCCACTCGGCGGCCAACACGCACACCGCGGAGCGCTCGTTCCTCGCTAGCTGCGCGGCATGCGGGAGCCGTGCGGCGCGGAGCGCTCGTTCCTCGCTAGCCGCGCGCCACTCGGCGGCTAACACGCACACCGCGGAGCGCTCGTTCCTCGCTAGCTGCGCGGCATGCGGGAGCCGTGCGGCGCGGAGCGCTCGTTCCTCGCTAGCTGCGCGCCACTCGGCGGCTAACACGCACACCGCGGAGCGCTCGTTCCTCGCTAGCTGCGCTCCACTCGGCGGTTAGCGCGTACAGCGCGCGCGCAACAACATGCCGCGCGGCATGCGGGAGCCGGTTAGCGCGTACTGTGCGCGCGTGCAACAACACGGCGCATGTCTCGCGGCCTCCCTACCCACCCCGCCGTCGGCCTACACGCGCCGGATCCGGTCTTGGACCTGTGCACAGGGCAAAATCGCTTTGGCGCGCCGGATGCCGTGGTGCGCGCCGCGAGCGCGGCCGTTTGCAGCTCGCAGCCGCACGCGCTCTGCGAGCTTGCACGCCGCGCAGTCGCCGAGCGCTTCGGGGTAACCCCGGACGAAGTGGTGCTGGGCGCTGGCGCGAATGGCCTCGCCTGGAGTGTGGCCAAGGCGCTGGTCGAGCCGGGCAGCACCTGGCTGTCGGTCGAGCCTTCGGTGACTGGCTTCGCCGCGGCTGCCCGCGCGGCGGGTGCACGGGTCACGCAGTGGCGCGCGGTGGAGCGTCGCGAGCACCGCGTCGAGCTCGACCAGTTGGCCGAGCTCGCGCGCCTGGTGCAGCCCAAAGTCATCAGCTTGAGCGCACCCGCGGATCCCTCGGGCACACCGGTGCCATTCGCGAGCCTGTGCGCGCTGGCTGAGCAGCTCGGGGACGTTCATTTCGTGGTGGATCAGAGCTGGCTCGCGCTCAGCAGCGATCATGCGGACCTGGAAGTGCTGCCGCCGAAGAACGTGATCTGCCTGCGCTCGTTGAGCGTGGAGCTAGCACTGTCGGGGCTGCGCGCCGGCTATCTGCTCGCAAGCTCCCACGTCGCCGAGCGCGTGGCGCGCGCACAGCCGCCGATGGCTGCAAGCGCCCCGGCCGCGGCGGCGATCACCGCGGCGCTGAGCGAACGCCCGTTTCTGGAACGCTGCCGCTCTGAGCTGCTAGCGGACGGCGCGCGCTTGAAGGAGCTGCTCGCACAGCTTGAGCTGACTTTCAGCCCATCGGTGACGCTATTCACATTGGTGCGCGTGGCGCGCGCGCAGGAAGTGGCCGAGGAGCTTCTGACTGCCCACAAGATCGCGGTCTACGATGCGACGCGTGTCGGGCTGCCCGATCACTTGCGCGTGGCTGCGCCCGGACCTGCCGAGCTCGTGCAATTGAAAACGGCGCTCGAGCAAGTGCTCGAACGCCGTGGTTTGGTGCGCGGGCGCGAAGCCTGAGCCGCTCAGATGACCGAGTACAGCAAGCTAAGCACCAAGGCCGTGTCGAGTTTTTTGGCGTTTGGGACGACCGGCTTTGCCTCGTACATGAACCGAGCCTTGAGCTCCAACTTGAACGAGTCGCTGATCGTAGAACGGATCGCGTTGTCGAACACGAAGCGCGAGGCGGCCGGCTCTTCCACGTTCAGAAACCCTTCCAAGCCGCCCACGTAGCTGAGGAACTCGTGCACCTGGTGCTCCAAGCCCACGAACAGACGTGCCGAGTGGATGACCTCTTCGTCCCTGAAGCGCGCGGCTGCACCGGGGATCTGGGTGTAGTACGTGTACATAATATCGTAGCCGATTTCGCCCCAGAACCGGACCTTCTCCTCGGAGAAGAAGTAATGGCCGTAGCCGATCTGTCCGTTGACGCGAGGACGCATACCCGCAAAGCGGTCGTAGCGAACGCCGGTTGCCGCGTAGAGTGAATCGAGCAGCGACAGGAAGATCTCGTACTTCGCCCGACCGTTGAGGTTCTCGGTCGTGGTCACGACTTCTTCGCCCTGGGGGGGTTTCGCGCCACCCACCAGGTACAGGACGTTCGCCGAAACCGAGTGCGGCCGACCCACCCAACGGAAGTCACCGCCCGCAGCGAGCTGATAGGCGCGCGTATTGCCGAACGCGAATGCGCCACCCGCACTCAAGTTCATACTGAGCACATCCTCCTTGGGCGCTTCGTAGCTGACCTTGTCCTTCACCGCGTCGGCCGAGGGGCCTACGGTCAGGAGCTGCGGCGGTGGGGGCGGCGGCGGCGGCGGCGGCTCGGGAGCAGGCTCGGCGCTGCCAGCTGCAGGTTGGCCGGACTGCGCAGCAGCCGGAGCTATCAAGCCGAACAGCGCAATCAAGGCGCAGCCTGCGCGCGTCATCGTGCGCTGCCAGGGAGAAACAACCCGCAATGTCATGAGATCCTCCAAGCGAAAGCAGGCAGAAAGTTAGAGACCCCGAGCATTCAATGTCAACATCCGTGCACCACAGCGCGCACACGTAGCGACTACTGCCCCGATGACGCCTGTGCTTGATACGTATCCTCTTGGCTCGAGCAAGTCGAGTTTCGCGTGCATGCCCGATGCGGCACGACTCATAACAGGCGCCTCGCTAAGTTTCCGCATACAGGTGCCCCGGCCTTGTCGGGATATGTCACGCGCAACCTGACGCCGCATCACCGAGTGTCAGCAATCTGATCTCCCGCAGATCGACCGCTCCTCCGCCTAGCGATTGTTGCGCGATACTCCACTGGCCTGTCACACGGGAGTTAGCCAAGCGATGGCCCGCGTTCTCGAGAGTCGCAAACGTGATCGATCCAATCGACTGGAACAAACACGGGTGTTGGTCGTAGAGCGTGACAAAGCATTCCGCAGCTCCTTCGTTCGCAGCCTCGGGCGCAGAGGACTTCAGGTCGATACGGCGGGGTCGCGCGATGAAGCGATGGACCTGATCGAGCGCCACGCCTATCCGGTGATCGTCGCGGATTCGACGCTGTGCGCGCGCGATGGTGAGAGCTTGATCGAAGAGCTCCGAAGCAAGCGACCGGACGCCAGCTTCATCATCACGGCGCCCGAAGAGAGCGCACTGCCCGAAGGATCCGAAGAATCCGGCACGTGCGTCCTCCGCAAACCGTGGAACGAACGCCAGCTGCGCAGCGTGCTCGACACCGCGCGCGAGTCGTACCGCATCCGTCAACAGTCGCTCGTGCCGACGGGCGCACGTGTGTACGGGGTGCTCTTGATCGACGACGACGTCGACAGCACGCAGCGCTTGATCGGGCTCTTGCAAGGCAGCGGCGTCGTGCAGGAGCTCCAACACTGCGCGACCTTGAGCCACGCGCTGCGCCTGCTCTCGAATCGCCCGTTCGACGTCGTGCTGTTCAATGATCAAAACCTCGGCGCATTGCGCGTCGACGCGACCGAGCAACTGCGCTCTGCCGCGCGCTCTGCGGCTGTGATCGGGCTGTACGATCGCATGAACGACGGACAACAAACCCTGCGCACACGCAAGACTTCTAAAGCCAACGCGAACTTGCCTGCGGATCCAGATACCTTGCGCAAAATCATTCTGCATGGCGTCGACCGCAAGCAGAAAGAAGCCGCGGCTACGTTCCTCAGCCAAGTCGATCCACTCACGCAGCTAGCGAGCCAGGCCGCCTTTGGCGAACGCCTCGAGGCTTGCGTCGCGAGCAGTCGCCGCGCCAAGTCGCGCTGCGCGGTGATGCTTATCAACTTGGTAGGCTTCCGCAATGTCAACTCGCAGCACGGGCACGAAGCGGGTGACACGCTGCTGTGCGAGATCGGTCGGCGTATCCAAGCCAGCGTGCGCGAAGAAGACGCAGTCGCCCGGCTCAGCGCAGACGAATACGCGGTGCTGCTCACGCACGTCGAAGAGCCGGCGATCTGCGCCCGCGTCGCGCAGCGCATCGTAGGGATCACCAGCCTACCCGTGCTGATCCGCGACGAGCTGGAGATCCAAATCCGAGCACGCTTGGGTATCTCCACCTACCCCGATGCCTGCCAAAGCTCCGACGCACTGCTGCGACGCGCGCACGACGCACTGTGCGCGGCCAAGGCACAGCAACAAGATTTCGTGATGCACGCCGCACCTGAGACCTCGGTCACACGTGGCGCCGATCGCGCAGCGACCCGCCTGGACTGAGACTGCTGCTGCGAGCGTCAAGTTTGGGCAAAGGAATCACCCGGCCGCGTGGCGTAAACCGGCCGGGCTGTATAGAGTTGCGCCGTCATGGACGCAGGACAACAGCCCGGCGCAGCGCGGGTCTATCGCTACTACGAACTGATCATGGCCGCGTTTGTGTGCGTATTGTTGTGCGCCAATCTGATCGGCGTCAGCAAAGTCGCGCAGATCGAGATCGCCGGGCATTCGCTGCGTTTCGGCGCCGGCAACCTGTTCTTCCCGCTGAGCTATCTGTTCGGTGATGTGTTGACCGAGGTGTACGGCTACGCGCGCTCACGCAAAGTGGTTTGGGCCGGCTTCGGCTCGCTCGCGTTTGCGTCGCTCATGAGCTTCGCCGTCGTACACTTACCTCCAGCCGACGGTTGGAATGGGCAAGCGGTGATCGAAGCGGCTTTCGGCTCCACTTGGCGGATCGCGCTGGCCTCGCTGATCGGGTACTTCTGCGGTGAATTTGCAAACTCCGTCACGCTCGCCAAGCTAAAGGTGCTCACACGGGGGCGACTGCTTTGGACACGAACCATCGGCTCCACCATCTTAGGCGAGGCCTGCGACACGCTGGTCTTCTATCCTCTGGCGTTTTTCGGCGTTTGGTCGAACGAGGTCTTGGCCTCGGTGATGGTCGCCAACTACTGCATCAAGGTCGGCTGGGAAGTCGTGGCGACGCCTGTCACATACCGCGTCGTGGCAGCGCTGAAGCGCGCCGAACGCGAGGACTACTACGACGTCAGCACCAACTTCACGCCGTTCTCACTGGAGACTCCGGGCCGTTGAACAGACTGCTCTACACACTCAGCGTGCTGGCGCTGATGATCGCAGGTACCGGCTGTAAAAAGTCGGGAGGCGATCTGTCGACCCAACAGCTATCCGAGGTCGTCGCACGCGAACAACCAAGCCTGGAGCCTTGTTATCAGGCCGGCCTCGACAACACGCCCTACGAGCACGAGTTCCGGATCGAGGCCAAGCTCTCGATCAACCCGGATGGGACAGTTGCGGGCATCGAGCTCGATCAGAACGGGCTGCAAGGCATGGGCCCCTGCATCGACAAGACCATTCGCGGCTGGCGCTTCCCCCAGGCGGAGGCCGCGACCCACGCCAGCCTCCCGCTCATCTTCCGCCCCAAAGTGGTGGAGCGGCTGCCCGACAACATTCAGATTCCCCCGGGTTTCGAGATCTTGAACGATCCCCGGAAGCCGCACTAGCTTCTGACACTGGCGCCGCCGCGTGGCCGGGTTTACGTTGCCTGGGCACGCGTGTTAGGAGAGCCATTATGAACAGCTGGGAAAGTCCTACCTTCGTTGAAGTTGATATGAGCGCTGAGATCGGCGGCTATCAGGGCGATGAAGAGCCCAACGGTCCTGATCACATGCCAGATTTTATTGAGAGCTCCGCCCGCGAATCCACCTCTGCGTGAGGCATTGCGCGGGGCCTTCGGGGTTCCGACCTGCATTTCAGTGAGTCAGAGCCCGCCAGCGACGCGGCACGCGTCGCGGCGGTGTTCTAGCTGATCGTGCGGTCACCTCTTCTTCCCGCCTGATTTATATGTTCGTTCGCGTGCTCGGTGCTGCGGCTGGAGGTGGGTTCCCCCAGTGGAACTGCGGCTGCGACAACTGCAAACAAGCGCGTGCCGGTGCTGCCGGCTATCGCGCCCGTACTCAAGAATCCGTCGCCGTCAGCGCCGATGGCGATAGCTGGTTCCTGCTGAACGTTTCACCGGAAGTCCGCGCTCAGATCGAGAGCTTCGAGGGCCTGCATCCGCGCGCCCGTCGGCACTCGCCGATCGCTGGCCTCGTGCTCACCAACGGTGATCTCGATCACTGTCTCGGCGTGCTGTCGCTGCGCGAATCGCATCCGCTCCAGCTCATCACCACCGCTGCGATCGAGCGCGGCTTTCGTCAAGACAACGTGCTGTTCCGCACGATGCAGCGCTTCGAAGGCCAGCTGAAATTTCGAGCGTTGCGCCTGGCTGAAGAGCAGCCGCTGTTGCGCTCAGATGGTTCCGAGAGTGGCCTCACGATCGAGGCTGTGCCCGTGTTCGGCAAGCTGCCGATCCATCTCGAGAAGACCTCGACGCCCAGCCCAGAAGACAGCATCGGCTTGTTGATCCGCGAGCCCGCGCGCTCACGCACGCTGGGATATTTCTCCGGCATTGCCGGGCCCAGCGACAGCTTGCGCGCCGGGCTCGAGTTGGCCGACTGCATCTTCTTCGACGGCACCTTCTGGTCGGAGGACGAGCTGCCCGCGCGTGGCTTGCTCGAAAAGAAGGCCAAAGACATGGCGCACTGGCCGATCGGCGGCGAGCAAGGCAGCGCGCTGTACTTGCGCGAGCTCGCAGCCAAGCGCCGCGTCTACATCCACATCAACAATACCAATCCGATCCTGCACGAAGACGGCGTGGAGTCCGCGCAGCTCAGAGCGGCAGGCTTCGAGATCGCGTACGATGGCATGGAGCTCACCGTATGAGCACTGAGCTCCCGCTCTTGAGCCGCGACGCATTTCTCGATCGCTTACGCAGCGAAGGCGCGCAGCGCTACCACGATCACCACGCGTTCCACATCGCGATGCACGAAGGCACGCTGACACGCGAGCAGCTGCAAGCGTGGGTGCAAAACCGCTTCTACTACCAGACGCGCATTCCGATCAAAGACGCGCTGATCTTGTCGAAGTCGGAGGATCCAAACTTTCGACGTTTGTGGATCCATCGCATCCAAGACCACGATGGCGCGCAACCGAACGAAGGTGGGCTCGCGCTCTGGCTGCTGCTCGCTGACGGCGTCGGCCTCGACCGCGAGCGCGTCGCGAGCATGCGCGACGTCCTGCCCGGCGTGCGCTTCGCATGCGATGGCTACGTGCAGCTCGTGCGCGATCACAGCTTGCTCGAGGCGGTCGCCTCGTCACTGACCGAGTTCTTTGCGCCCGATCTGATGTCGCGGCGGATCTTGGCGTGGGAGAAGCACTACCCGTGGGTGCGCTCCGATGTGTTGGCGTACTTCCGCACGCGCGTCACACGCGCTCGCAAGGACTCGGAAGAAGCTGTCGAGTACGTTGTGGCGAACGCGCGCACGCGCGAGCTGCAGGAGGCTTGCGTGGCCGCGCTGATCCGCAAGACCCAGATCCTCTGGCACTTGCTCGACTGCGTCTCCGTAGCCTACGGACCCAGCTTGCCAGCCCCTGGTGGCGCGGTAGGGCCTCACGCCGCCCCCGTGCTCGGATGACCCTCCCCATCTCGGAGCCTATCCCGGAGACGGCAAAACCCAAGCTCGCGCGCAAGGTGCGCCTCCGGTTCGACCGCCACAGCAACGCCCACTGGCTCCTATACCCCGAACGCGGAATGCAGCTGAGCGCGAGCGCAGCCAGCATCGCCGCGCTATGCACAGGGGCGAAGACGCTGCAGCAAATCGTGGACGAGCTGCACGCGGGCGCGCCCGGATCGAGCCGTGAGCAAATCGCCCAGGATGTGCGACAATTCCTGGGTGCGCTGCGCGATCGCAGCCTGCTCGAGCCTCTATAACCTTCGGTTGTCACCATGGAATCTCACGCCAGCGAGCGCTACCGGCCCCTGACTCTGGTCGCTGAGCTGACGTACCGGTGCCCGCTGCGCTGCCTTTACTGCAGCAATCCCGTGGAGCGCAGCGGCGCCACGAACCCCGAGCTCGGGCAGGAGCACTGGCAGACGGTGCTGACCGACGCGGAGTCGCTCGGCGTGGTGCAGGTCCACTTCACGGGTGGCGAGCCGCTGCTCCGAACCGAGCTGGAGGCGCTGGTCGCGCACGCGCGCAGCCTCGGCTTGTACTCGAGCCTGATCACCAGCGGGCTCGGTCTCACGCGCGAGCGCTTGCAGCAGCTGTCGGCTGCGGGCCTGGATCACGTACAGGTGTCGATCCAAGGCATGTCCGATGCCGACGGCGTGCAGATCGCAGGGCGCGCTGGGCTCACCCAAAAGTTGCAAGTGATGGAGTGGGTGCGCGCACTCGAGCTGCCGCTGACTATCAATGTGGTGCTGCACCGGCACAACATCGAGCAGATCCCACAGCTGATCGATCTGGCCGAGCGCTTGGGCGCAGAGCGCTTAGAGCTCGCCAACTCACAGTACCTCGGCTGGGCGCTCGCAAACCGCGAGTACCTGATGCCTGACGACACGCAGATCGAGCGCGCACGCGAGCAGGCCAACGCCGCCAAACAAAGGTTGCGCGGGCGCATGGAGCTCTTGTTCGTGCTGCCCGACTACCACGCCGGCGTCGTGCGCGCGTGCATGCAAGGCTGGGCGAGCCGCTACATCGTGGTCAGCCCGGATGGCATGGTGTTGCCTTGCCATCAAGCGCACGCGTTGCCTGGGCTCGAGTTCGAGCGCGTCACAGGGCGCTCGCTGAAAGACATCTGGCGCGACAATCCCGGGCTCAACCAGTTTCGTGGTGAGAGCTGGATGGCCGAGCCGTGTCGCAGCTGTGAGCGGCGGAGCCAAGACTTCGGCGGCTGTCGTTGCCAAGCCTTTCAGCTCACGGGCCGTATGGATGCGACGGATCCCGCGTGCAAGCTCGCGCCGGACCACGATCTGATCTTGCGTGCGCGCGAGCAAGCGCGTGCGCCTGATGCGCGACTGCCACTGCGATATCGCCGCGTACCGCGGGAACCTGCAGCACGTTAACGGCAAACGGCACCCGAAAACGGGTGCCGTAGCATCTTCATCGCATGACGCGGTGATCAGCCGCCAGCAGGTGCGCCAGCGCAGATCCATTCCTTGATGAGCGCGAGCTTCTCGGGCCCGATGCCGTCGGCGCCAGCGCTGAACGGCATGCGCACGCCGAAGTCACCCGACGTTTGGCCGCATGCCGGATTGGCAGTGCCCCACTCAGGATCAGCGATCAGGTTCGCGCTGCCATCCACCGGCGCCGCAAGCTTCAAGTACAGCCAGCTCTTCTTGAGCGCTGCATCGCCGCCACCGGCCTCGACCAGCTTGAGGTTCGGGGACTGGCACGACGCCTTGCCGACGAGGTCAGTGAGACTGCCGCCGAACACCAGCTCGAGGCCAGCGACCTTCTTGCTCGCGTTGTGGCAGGAGCCGAACGCACACGGCAGGTTGCTGCTCTCCATGGGCGGCAAGAGCGCGCCTGCAGCCGCCGTGTACAGCTCTGCTGGCGCCTTGGCGCTCGCAGGTCCACACGCGAAGTCACCCGTTGCAGCGGGCGCTGCAGCGCCGCCTGCCGCACTGCCGGAGCTGCCTGCTGTCGGGGTCGTGCCTGAGCCACCGACTGCAGGTCCGCCAGCAACGGTGCCCCCAGTGGCAGGGCTAGTGCTCATCGAAGTGCCGCTGTCACCGCAGCCAGCTGCCACTGCAGCCAACAACCACACAGCGCTCAAACCCCGTCTCGACCATTGTTGCTTCATGAAGACCACGTCTACTCACCCTTGTTTTGTAACGCCGGCTCAATTCAGCTCAGTGTGCGAGAGCTGCCACCAGGCAAGACAGTGGCGCACGTTATAGCTTCTGCCCTAGCCCGACACCAGCCGGTCGGGTCCCGACCGTTTCAGTAAAACCGGCGCAGAACGGTCACAGCGACCGTTCTGGGCACCAATCGATTCGGTTTCGGCTACAAGCGCCCTATCTCGGGGGAGTTGCCCGCGGAGATTCCAAGCATCTCGCAATTGCCTGCGCCAGGCGGGACCATCGGCAGCACCATCTCTGCCGCCATCAGCGGCACTCGGATCAAGCGCGGACCGCGCTGCCGCATCAGCTGGTGAAGTGCGTTCACACTGTCCGTACCGGGCTGCCACTCACACGCTTCCACGCCGAAGCCGCGTGCCACCGTGAGGAAATCGGTATGGCGCTCGAACGCGCACGCGTGCAAGCGCTGACCGTAAAACAGCGTCTGTTGCTGACGCACGAGCCCGAGATGACGATTGTCGAACAGCACGATCACCACATCGAGATCGAGCTCTGCCAAAGTCGCAAGCTCGTGGATATTCAACGCCAGTGATCCGTCGCCGGTGACGCAGATCGCGCGACCGCCGCTCGCCAGCGCAGCACCGATCGCCGCCGGTAAGCCAAAGCCCATACTGCCCAGGCCACCCGACGTGAGCAGCTGCCGTGGACTGCGAATCGGCAGCGCCTGCGCGACCCACATCTGATGTTGGCCGACGTCTGTCGTCACCGGTGTGTCTGGCGCGAGGCATTCGCCGAGCGCGCGCAGGATCGCGAGCGGATGCATCGTGTCGTCACGCGGCGCGGGCTCGGGCAGTGGGTTCTGCTTGCGCAGCTCATTTACGCGCGCGAGCCATTCCGGCCGCGCGGTCTCACGCGTCCGAGGCAAAAACGCGCGCATGAATGCGGACGCGTCGCTGACGATGCCCACGTCGACGCGACGCAGCTTGCCGATCTCACGCGCATCGATGTCGACGTGAATGGTGCGCGCACGCGGACAGAACTCGCTGAGCTTGCCAGTCGCGCGATCGTCGAAGCGCACGCCGATCGCCAGCAGCAGATCGCACTCGTGCAAGAGCATGTTGGTGTACGGCGCCGCGTGCATACCGAGCATGCCGCAAAACAGCGGATGCGCCGGATCGAACGCCCCAAGACCCATCAAGCTACACACCACCGGCAGCTGCTCACGCCGTGCGAGCTGCGCGACGAGCTCGTGTGCAGCGGCGCGCGAAATGCCACCGCCGAGATACAAGACCGGGCGCTCGGCGCTGCGCAAGAGCCCGACCGCGCGTTCGATCAGCTCGTCAGACAGCGGCTCTGCTGCAGCGGACGGCGGCAGGCTCGCGGCGGTTGGTGCGGCGATGCGCGCTTGCTGGATATCCTTCGGCACGTCGAGCAGCACGGGGCCGGGCCGGCCCGATTCCGCGAGCTCGAACGCGCGCTCCAGTGCAGGCCAGAGCTCTTCGATGTGGCGCACCATGGCGACGTCCTTCACGACCGGTCGAAAGACCGACACGGTGTCGACCTCTTGAAACGCATCCGTTCCGAGCAGCGCGGTCGGCACTTGCCCGGTGATCGCGACCACTGGCACCGAGTCCATGCGCGCATCGGCCAGCGGCGTCACGAGGTTGGTCGCGCCGGGACCGGAGGTCGCAAAGCACACGCCCGCGCGTCCCGTGACGCGCGCCATGCCCTGCGCGATGAAGCCAGCGGCTTGCTCGTGCCGCACCAGTACATGCTGGATCCGGCTGCCGTGCAGCGCATCGTACAGCGGCAGGTTCGCGCCTCCCGGCATGCCTGCAACGACGCGCACGCCGCGCTGCTCCAAGAAGTCGATGATCAGTTGTGCTCCGCTACGCTGCATGGTTCCTCCGGAAACATCCGGGGCAGAGCGGGCGGGTCTATTACGCAACAAACCCCGCCGCTTTGCGCCGGCAGGGTTGTTGAACGAACTGGGAAAAAGCGATCAACTAGAGGGCCTGCCGTGCAGCATGCAGCGATACGACGGTCAGTACGACCATCGCTTCGCGCGCTACTACCAGCAGCAGACCTTGTTGCGTCATGAGCGCACAATACTGGTTTGTCGGGCTCGCTCCGTCAAGCGAACGCGCGGCACATTTCTCCCCGTACGCGTGCCGGTGGCCGCGCGACCCGTGGCCTGAGAGCGAAGCACGGACTCGCTGCTCCCACAGCGAGCCCCGTGCGCGCTACGAAATCAGTGCCCGCTCTTCTTACGCGAATGGTCGTCCAGCTGACGGCCCGCCGCATCGAACGCATCGCGAATCGCTACGTAGACATCGGTGTGCGAGGGGTTATGGGAACCGTTGCGTGTCACTACCAACTCTTCCCCAGGCACATGGATGTCGATCCGTACGTCGAAACAACTCCCGTGGGCGTGGTGGCGATTTGGAGCTTCTACGATCACCCGGCAGCTCGTGATGACGCCGGCATAACGCTCGAACTTCTTCTCAGCTTTCTCGCGGATCCGGGCCTCGACGGCTTCTGACTTCTCCATGTTCTTGTAGGAAATCTCGAGCGGTATCTGCATGCGCTTCTCCTTGGACGCTGGTCACGCGATCGACACGCTAGCTCTCAGTAACTACCCACAGATAGGGGTCACGACAAGCCCGTGACGGCCCAGTGAACAGGTACAGATGAAGTCTACCGCACTCGTCGTGGTCGCGCGGCTTCGTTCACAGTCGGCCATGCGTTCGCGCAGAAGATGTTCAGTCCCCAGGCGGCGAGCGGACACCCGACCGCAGTGGGTAGGACTCGTAATCACAGCGGCTGGGTCAGGCTCTGCAGATCCAGATCGCGTAGCTTGTCCTCGAGCGTCAGCTGCTGTTCCATACGCCGGCTGGATTTTTCGACAATCGCCCTACCCAGGGCCGCGGCTTCATTCGTGAGCTGCGCCAACCGATCCGAGAGCTTCTTCCGGAGTGCGCCGGCGTTGGGATCCTTTTGGATTGCCCAGAGATTCTGGCGCTCCTGCTCAGCGCGACGGTCGAGCTCAGATTGCTGGGTCTTGAGGCCGGCCATTTCACTGTCGATGCGGCCAATGGCTTGCCTGATGTCCAGGATGGGCTGCAGGGCTTGGCGAGCCGCGGCGGACAGGTCCCGGGCAGCCAAGAGCTGCTGGAGCAGCCCAGGCACCTCGCTGTCCCAGATGCTCAGCGACCGGGTGCTCGGCGTCTGCTCGAACACTTCCACGGTGGCACTGGGTTGCTGTGCCGCGAGCTGGACGGGGATGTAGTACGCGTCCGGTAGAACCTCGGTGTCAGGAGGTGGGTTCACCAGGTTGTAGGCGGCTGACGCTCGCGGCTGCCGGACCAGCACCCGGCGCGCGGCCGGCGCCGGCTTGGCTTCGACCTGCCAGGTGGTCTGGATCCGCTGGAACGACTCGACCTCGATCACACCGCGCACGATCTTCGTGATGCGGAGCGAGTCGCCGTGCCCCTTTTGGCTCGAGCGCACGATGATCCCTGGCTCGGCCGCAAACGGAATCGTCGCACGATCGTGGCTCGCGATCGCCTCAGAGATGCCCTCGCCGACAAAGCTGCCACCGGCGTAGATGCTGATCGGGCCCGGCTCCAGCACAAAGTCGGTGTCGTTCTGAAAACGCACGACGTGGTACGGGTTCAGCTCGTAGCCAGGGCCCGAGCCACCTGGTTTGTACAGAAACGTTTGCTCGCCTGGCACGAGCTGGTTGACCAGCTGCACCATGCTGGCGCTGCCATCCTGCAAGCTGAGCCGCTCGCGGATGTCGAAGCGGGTGAGCCCAGCGACGCGCTTTGCGCTCGCCGCTGGTGGCTGCTGGGCAGACCAAGCGGCTAGGTCCACGGCAGCGCGACTGGCGCCTGCCGGCGCTGCAGCCATGCGCGGCGACATTGCGCCTTTCTTCTGCTCACGCGCAGGACGCGGCCGCGCCAGCTCCTCGGATCTGTCTGCGTCATCGGCCGGTTCCTGCATCTCCTCTTTTTCATACTCTGCAGCCGTTGGCGGCGGCGACGACGCCTGCATCGCATCGAAGCTGGTCTCGCCAAGGGAAACCTGAGCTTGCTTATTGGCGCTGCTGCGCGTCAGGTCGGGGCGCTCGACCTCTTCGGGCGTGTGCAAATCGTAACGAAACGCAAGCGGTGCACCCGAAGTCAGCGAGAGCTGCACAGCATCCCAGTTCTCTCCGCTCACGTTCGACACGACCGCCCAAGCTTGCAACAGCGCTTTGCCCGAGCTGTCGTCTGGCAACACCAAGCGATAGGTCGGCTTCCAGAGCGGCGCCTGTGCGACATAACTCAGTGCGAGATCATGGCGACCGCGATCCGCGAAGTGCACGACCACCTCGACTTGCTGAAACATGCCCTCCCCCGCGCTGGCATCGAGGTGCCGGTCCAAGTGCATGATCAAGTCGCCGTCGCGCAAGCGCAGGGACTGCACGCTCGACAGCAGCACCATGTGCAGTGTGCCATCGTCCAGCAGCGTGAGCTTGTAGTCCTCTTGGTTCGGCAAGAGCTCCACATCGTGATCGTGCGCTGGCTCGAGCACTGGCGTCTGCGCCTCGACCAGCACGATCCGCCCTTGCACGCTGCGGTCAGCGGTCTCTGCTTCCACACGCGTGCCGCGCAGCGCGTCGAGCACGTGCGCCAATCGACCGCGACCCGGCATGAGGTTGGAGAGCGCCGCATCCTGCCAAGCTCTCGGATCGAGCGGCACGGACACGCTCACCGTCTTGCCCGAGCTGCGATCGATGACAGTCAAGCTCTTGAGTAAGTCGTTGAGCTGATCTTTGCGGGCTTTGATCGTCAGGCGGTCGCCATCGACCGCGCCGGCGCGCTCGAAGTAAGCGACGCCATTTCGATAGAGCACCACGCGCGAGAGCTTGAGCGCACCGACGGTGGTGCTCTGCACCGCACGGGTCGACTCACAACCGAGCAGCACTACCAGCGATACGAGCACTACGCGAAGCAACGAAGGCATGTAAGACCTCTGGGCGAACCAGAGATTCTACATGCCTCGTGCTGTTTCGCGCGCTTCGCGTGGCGCGCGCGCCTGACGCATGTGCGTGCAGGCGGTGATCTGTGCGGCAGAAGCTGTGCGTTAGAAGCGCTTGCCGAATGTGAACATCACAGGCAAGCCGGTCTTCGTGCTGTTCGCTTGTCCCACCGGGATGCTGAGGCGGATATCGCCGCCGAGGTACCAACCTGCCGGACCGAGCAAGTAGTGGAGACTGACGCCGGGGCCGAGCAATGCGGTGATGACCAAACCAGTGAGATGCGGTGGGGTCTTGGTGACGAAGCCGACCGCGACGCCGGCCCAGATCGTCCCCCGCAAGATCAGGTTGTCGCTCAGCCAGAAGTTGTAGCCGACGTTTACGTGACCGAGAATGTAGTTCGCGTTCGCAGGAATGCGCACGCCGTTGTTGTTCGTCGCGTTGGGATCGCGCTCGCCCAAGAAATATTCGCCGCCGATGCCGAGGACGAGATGGTTTTCCATCTCGTACTCACCGACCAAGCCGACGCCGAGACCATACGGGTTGAGCGAGGTCAGACCGCTGCCGAGCGCCAGGCCGTAGCCGGCAAGAATCCCGATGTTCATGTTGTTGCCGTCGCCCTTGGGCGCGCTGACAACTTCACCTTGCTCGTTCTTCTTTTTCTTCTTCGGCTTCTCCGCCTCGGCGGGCGGGCGCTCCCACGCGGAAGCAGCGTTGCTGTCGTCGTTGTAGAGCGGCTTGTCCGGATCGGGCTCGGCGACTGCCTGCTTCTTCACCGGAGCTGGCTTGTTCTTCGTCGAGTCGTCCATCAGCGAATCGATGTCTTTCGGATCGTCGCTGACGGCTGCGGCAGGCTCTTTCACGTCGGCTGGTTCGGCAGTCTCTGCCGCCTTGGCCCGCTTCTTCTTCTTCGGCGCGGCCCAGGCTGGATTCGCCAATGCGCACAATCCAATCACGGTAAAGCACCACACCGCCCAGCTTCGCATCTGCATCCGAGTCTCTCCCTATCGACGAGGGCTCGTGTGTACTTCATGCGCATCATGAAGGGAAGAGCGAAGGTCCGGCCGTCCGTGGATAAGAATAAGCAAGTTACCCCGCAGCCCAGTTGAGGTGAGTGCGGATCGCGCAGTGGATTTGCCCTGCTCGCAAGGCCCGACGACGACGCATAGCGGCTCCTATGTGGAGGAGGAGAACGACGCGAGCGGGGCAAAGACCAAGCGAGGCGTGCTTACCTCGACTGGGCTGCGGGGTGATGCGCGCGCTTATGCAGCGCTGAGAGTACGTCGCTCATGTGGTTCGCAGGAACCAGGCGATGCGTGGGTCTGCCACGCGCGAATACGATGGGGTATCGAGTGATTGCGTCGCCGATACCATTTGGGTCCACGCTGGTCACATGTTCCGCACCGATGCTGCGCCGCAAGCGCTTTTCGAGCACAGCTGCCTCGCGCGCCGGCGTCCCGTTGGGCAACGAAACGACGATCAGCTGCGTGTCCGACCGATGCGCCTCGACGTACTTCGCGAAGCGCGGCGTCTCGGCGTACATCGAGTCCAACAACACCACACCGCGGATCAGCGCGGGCTCGATCCCGCCGTGCTCTAAGATCGCCAGCGCCGTCTGATAACCCGCGCTGTGCGCGATCAGATCGATGCGCGCGACATCGGCGAGCGAGCGCGCGCCACCGAGTGGTCCCGCGAGCGGTCCGCGCAGCAACTCCTCCAAAAAGTCACGAAAGCCGCCGGGCCGAGCGAACCTTCCAGGCCGGCCATCCCGCTTCATGTAGGCGAGCTGGGGCACGATGAACAGCGTGTTGGTGTGCGCTCGATCGTGATGGCTCGCGAGATCCCAGCCTTCCTCCGGCGCTTTGCCCGGGCCACAGCGCTGCTGCCCGCGGCCCATCAGCACCGTCGCACAGCCACGCAGGCCGTGCAGGAAGACCACGAGCTTCAAGGGCGCGCGCGCATCGAAGCCCGCCGGTGCGTGCACGATCGCGCTGGGAACGCCGCGCTCGTCGTACGCCCCGTGCACGAGCCGTGGCGCGAGCTCGAACGCCGCAGCCACTGGCGGCGGCTCCTGTGCAGCTACCAGCGGCGCGTACAGCAGCGCTGACAGAAGCCACCAGAGATAGAGCGCTCGTGCCTCTCGGCTCACCACCGCATCTTCGATCGCACACGGCGGCCGTGGGAAGTTTTCCGTGCGAAACCGCTGAGGCAATTTCGCCTTATCGTCGGCGCAGGCTGGCCAGCACCGCGCGCAGGTCGGCGGCCAAGGGCGCCTCCACGACCAGCGCGGCGGTCTCGCCCGCGGCCGCCAGCACCACCCGCGAGGCGTGCAGAAAGGTGCGGTCCAGACCGTGCCGATGCTCCAGATAACGATTGCTCGGATTGTCGCCGTAGCGCGCGTCGCCGAGCAAAGGGTGCTTGATCGCAGCCATGTGCTTGCGGACCTGATGGGTGCGCCCTTGCTCTGGCCGGACACGCACCAGACTGTGTACGCCTTCGCGGCTCATGCGCGTGTAGCGACTGACCGCGGGCCGCGTCTTGCCCTGCTCCCGCAGCGCTGCGCGCACGATGCCCTTGGCGCGGATCGCGCCTTTCACCAGCGCGAGGTAGTGTTTTTCCCCCTCGCGCAGCCGCTCTGAGAGCGCGTGCACCGCGTCGCGCTGCTTGGCGAACAGACACACACCGCTCGTGCCGATATCGAGACGATGCAACGCGGTCAGCTCGGGCATGGCGTGCTCGAGCTGCAAGCGCTGCAAGAGCGAGGTCTCGTGCGCCTCGTCCGGCGTCGTGGACAGGTGCGGAGGCTTGTCGACCACGAGCAGCGCGGCGTCTTCGTACAGGACGCGGATCGGAAACGGCGCGCGGCGCTCCAACACCACCACGGTTTCGACGCCCGAAGACAGCGGGATCATGTCGAACGGCTGGACCTCGCGCGCGCTCCAGCCGTGCTGGGCCAAGTCCGACAGGTCGCGCGCAAGCGTCTCCGGATCACACGACACGTACAGCAACGCGCGCGCTTGCAAGCGCGGCAACAGCGCGCGTAGGCCACTGCTCAGGCCGCGCCGCGGCGGATTGACGAGCACCGCATCGAAGCGCTCTCCGCGCGCCACGGTGTCGCGCACGACATCTTCCGCTTCGCCGACACGGCACTGGAAGCGCGCCAACCCCTGCTCGCGCGCGGCGCGTTCGGCGGAAGCGAGCGCGGGTGCGTAGACCTCTACGGCACAAACCGAGAGGCCGCGCGCGCACAGCTCGAGCGCCAGCGCACCCGAGCCGGCGAACAGCTCCAGCACGCGCACATCTTCGCCAGGAAACGCCCGCTCGATCCGCTCCACGAGGAAGCGCGCGATCGCCGCGGCTTGCCCGCCGTGGGCTTGGACGAAGCTGCCGAACGTCGCGTAGTGAAATGGCCCGTGCGCTCGCAGCTGATCGCGCACCAGCGACGCGCCAGCGAGCTGTGTCAGCTCGCCTTCGAGCAGCCGGTTCGCGTTGGCGGTCTGTATGCGCACGGCCACGCCGCGTACGAGCGGATGCTGCATCAACGAACGACCGAGCTCGTGCAAAGCGGGCTCGGCATCGCCACTGCCGTTCAACGTCAAGAGCACACCTGGGCGCGGATGCGCGGCCACATCGTCGACTTCGTGCACGAGCCGCGCGTCGAGACCGGTCAGCCCACGGCAAGCGCACTCGCGCACCGCGGCGACAACATCGAGTAATGCAGGATGCATCACCCGGCACTCTGGGATGTCGCAGACCTCGTGACTGGCGCGCTCGAACAAGCCGATCGCGCCCGACTCCGACACCACCAGCTTCGCGCGCGTGCGGTAGCCGAGCATCGGTGTCGCAGGCGCAACCGGCTCGATGCTCAACTTTTGCAGCGCTTCGTAGCCCGCGAACGCTTCGCTCACGATGCTGTGCTTGCGCGTGAGCTGCTGTGCGAGCGGCAGATCGAGCAACGTGCAACCGCCGCAGCGTGCGCTGTGTACGCAATCGAATTTCGCCTGTGGCTCCGCACCCATCGCTGACCTGCGCGGCGTATACCTCAGGAACGTGCTGCGCGAAACCCGACTACAGCTTCTGCACGGCCGCGAAGCGCGGACAGCGCACTTCGTGATCGTTGACCAGGCCGATGGCCTGCATCACCGCATAGACGATGGTGGGCCCGCAAAACTTGTAGCCCCGACGCTTGAGATCCTTGGACAGCAGCTCGGAAACCTCTGTCTTCGCAGGCGCTTTCTTGTAGTGGGTGAGCTTGCTGATCAACGGCTTGTGGTCGACAAAGCTCCAAACGTGGTCTGAAAAGTCCACGCCTCGACCACGCTCGTCGAGGTATACGCGCGCGTTGCTGATCAACGCCGCGATCTTCTGCGGGCTCCTGATCACGCCCGGGTTTTTCAGCGCACGATCGACGCGCTTTTGCGTCCAACGTGCCAGGCGCTCCGGCTCGAACTCGTCGAACTCTTCGCGCATCGACTCGCGCTTGCGCAGGATCGTGATCCACGAGAGCCCGGCTTGAAATCCATCCAGCTGCAGCTTCTCCCACATCGCCCGGGAGTCCCGAACCGGAACGCCCCATTCTCGGTCATGATAATTCCGGTACAACAGGTCGTGGGCGGGCGCCCATGCACATGGCAGATCTGACATTCCGCTGTCATATCATTGCCGTCGTCGACCATGTTGCTCCCATTTTCGAACGGATAATGGCGGAATCGCGGGGTTGGGAGTCGGCGCGATGATGCTAAGCTGCTGCCCGCTATGAGCTCCTCGGTGTTCGCCTGGAAAGTATTGTGGGAAGAGGAAACCGCGCTCTCGCGCCCGCTGTGTGTAAACCTCGATGGAACGCTCGTCAGCACTGATACGCTGTGGGAGTGCGTGTTGTGCTTGCTGCGACGTCGCCCATGGCTGCTGCTGCTCGCCCCGTTTTGGATGCTCGCCGGCAAGGCCAGCTTCAAGCGTCGCGTGGCAGCCCGTGTCGCGCTCGATCCCGCATCGTTGCCATATCGCCAAGACCTGATCGAAGCACTGCAGCGCATCAAGCTGTCCGGCCGCAAGCTGGTGCTGGCGACCGCGGCGGATCGCACGATCGCAGACGGCGTGGCCAAGCACCTCGGCCTGTTCGATGAAGTGCTGGCCAGCGATGGGCACGACAACCTGCGCGCCGCAGTCAAGCGCGAACAGCTGGTCCGTGCATACGCACACAGCGGTTTCGACTATGTTGGAGACTCGCACGCCGACTTGAGCGTCTTCGAGCGCGCGACACGCGGTTTTCTGGTCGGTTCTACAGCGCGCGTGGCCGCGCAAGCCCGCAACAAAGGCAACGTGACAATCGTATCGAGTCGACCGAGTGTTCTGCGTGCATTGATCAAAGAGCTGCGGGTTCACCAGTGGGCCAAAAACGCGCTCGTCATAGTGCCCGTGTTCTTCGCGCCCGGTGTTCCGCCGCTTGATCTGCTGGGCCGTGCGCTCTTAGCAGCGCTCGCGTTCTCGCTGTGCGCGTCCGCAGGCTACGTGTGGAACGACCTCTTGGACATCGAGGCAGACCGCGCGCACCACACAAAAAAGAATCGGCCGTTCGCGTCCGGCGCGCTGCCAGTAGCGTTTGGCCCGCCGCTCTTCATCGCCCTTATCGCCATGGGCTTTGGGCTGTCGGTCCTAACGTTGCCTCCGCGCTTCAGCTTGATGCTGGTGTTGTACTTCGCGGGCACGCTCGGTTACTCGCTGTATCTGAAGCGCGTGTTGATCGTCGATGTGATCGTGCTGGCGGGCTTGTACACGCACCGCGTGTTGTCCGGCGGCGTCGCAACAGGCATCCCGATCAGCTCGTGGCTCATGGGCTTTTCGCTGTTCTTCTTTGTGAGCCTCGCGTTCGCCAAGCGCTACGTGGAGCTCGCGCTCCATCAGGGCGACGAGAAGATCAAAAACCGCGACTACTACAAAGTCGACCTGCAGATGATCGGCGCGATGGGCCCGGCCTGCGGCTTTCTCGCTGCGCTGTTCATCAGTTTGTACGTGGAGATGGGCACACACTCCGGCGCCTATGTCGAACCGGTTGTGCTCTGGCTCGTGGTACCGGTGCTGCTCTACTGGGTGACGCGCGTGTGGATCCTGACCGGCCGCGGTCAGATGCAGGACGACCCGGTCAAGTTCGCGATCAAAGATCGCGTGAGCTGGATCTGCGGCCTAGTCATGGGCCTCGTCGTGCTGCTCGCGCGCTTCACGCCTTCGTGGCTGAGCGAGTTCCTGCTGGGAATGTAAGCGTCAGCGCTCCGGGTTGAAGCCCAACAAGATCGCCGCCTTTGCGGTGCCGGTGTCCGGCGCCTGACACACGAGCTTGCTCATCGCGCCGCTCACGCACTCTGCGAAGCCTGGCAGCTGTGCCCCTTCCACCTGCGGCTGCGTCTTGACGCGACCGGCCTCGTCGATCGTCACGGTCACGCGCAGCTGCGCGAAGCGATTTTGGCCGGCGCGCTGGGCTGCCGCCGCGTAGCACTCGGAGAGCGTCGGCCGCACGCGCTCCACGCTGCGACGCAGCTGTGCCGCCGACAGCGGCCCGCGTACGTTCACGGCATCGACCCTCGCCGCCGCTACGAGCGGCTGGCTGGGTGGCGCGGGCGGCGGAGTGACGTGCGCGGGCTTCGCTTCCACAGCGGCCGGCGCTTTCGCCACCAGCGCCGCGATGCGCTGACGCTCGATGCTGTCGCGCAGCGCGGACTCGATCGGATCCGGGGCAGCGGCCACAGGCGCGCTCTCCTGATTTGCAGTATCCAGCGCGCGCACGCGCTCGGCGATCTGCTCGGCGCGCGTAGGCTCGCTCAGATCCGGCGCGGCCGTGGGGCTCGGCTCGGACTCTGATTCGGCCGCCGTCGGCTGCACAACCTGGACGATCGCGCCACCACGCTTGCGCGCGGGCAGTGCTTTATCCGCGACCGCAACGGGTGCGCGCTGCTCTGTGTTGGCAGCCCCCTCGGGCAGGATCAGATTTTCGACGCGCGACAGCCCCGGGATCGAGAGCGGCTGGCCCAAGCTGCTCGCGAGCGCAGGCACGGTCGCAGGTCGCACGATCGACTCGCCGTACCGTGCCGCGGACGGCGTCGCAAAGCGCTGCGTGAGGTTGTAGCCCGCGCTCGCAGCCGTCACGACGAGCGCGAACCAGCCAGCGGCTTGCGCGAGCACGCCGCCACTGCGCAGGACGCGCTGCGACAAAGCAGGGTACGGTCCAGAGCGCAGAAATGCGCGATAGGGCACTGATGAGTCTTCGATGTCCATCGGCTAACCTCGATCCACCGGCGTGCGGCGTTCAGGACTGCCGCCGCCAGCTACGCTCAAAAAGCGCCTCTGACTGTCGAATATCTATGGTTTCGTGAGTGTGACATTTATGGAGAACCTTTCAGCATTTTGGTGTCATAGGCGAAACAGTACTACCCGATACGCGCTGGTAACGGTCGTGACACATTTGACAGTGACAGCGCATACAGGCGTAAGGCGTTCGTCATGAGTCTGTCTGCACACGCCTGGACGATCGCGCCGAGCATCTGGTCCGACCTGCGCCCGCGTGCAGCGCCAGCGAGCGAGCCGTGGTCGACGACGCTGGAAGACCCTGCTGCCGGAGCGGTCACACTGCGCGGTGCGCTGCAGCGTGCTGAAGGACCCGGCGCGCGCACCTGCTTGATCGTGGTGCACGGGCTTGGTGGCTCGATCGAGCGGCCGTACTGCATCTTGGCCGCACTGGCCGCACAACGCGCTGGCATCAACTGCTTGCGACTCGGGCTGCGCGGCGCCGATCGCGAGGGCCAAGACTTCTATCACGGGGGTCTAACGCGCGACATCGAAGCAGCTGTCGCGAGCGCTGGCTTGGCAGAGTTCGAGCGCATCTTTGTGCTCGGCTATTCGCTCGGCGGCCATGTGACCTTGCGCTACGCCACGGGCAAACAGATCGATCCGCGCGTGCGTGCGGTGGCCGCAGTGTGCGCGCCGCTCGATCTCTCGCTCTCCGCTCGCCACATCGATGCACCTGGCAGCTATCTGTATCGACGCCACGTGCTCGCGGGATTGAACGAGATCTATCGAGCCGTCGCGGAAAACAAACCCGTCCCTACCCCGCTCGACTACGCGCTGCGCGCACAGGCACTGCGGACCTGGGACAGCTTGACGATCGTGCCGCGTTACGGCTTCGAGCACGTCGCGGACTATTACGGGGAGATGAGCGTTGGGCCGCGACTCGGGCAGCTGAAGCTGCCGAGCATGTTGGTGCAAAGCACGCTGGATCCGATGGTTCCCCCGTGGACTTACGAGCCCCATCTCACTGGCTCGCTGCCCAAGCTCGAGCTCAGGCGAATCCGCAGCGGTGGGCACGTCGCGTTTCCGCCAGTCAGCTTCGAAGCTGGGCGGCCGAAAGCGCTGTTGGAGGACTCACTGCTCGCCTGGCTCACACGGTTTTGAGCCGACCGCCGCAGGATGGCGGCGCAATTCGTCCTCGGCTACAATCGGAGCCATGCAGCGTTCAGCAGCACTCCTTGCCCCAGTTTTGTTTTGTTTGGCCTGTAGCAGCCCCAAGGCGCCAGCTCCGAGCGAGCTCGATACCGAGGTCGCTCAACCGGTCGCCGCACACACCGCACCAGCGAACACCGTGCAAGCCGCGCCGCCCGAGGCCCAGGCTGTTGCAGCTGCCAGCTGCGGTGCAGCTAACCCAAGTAACCCCAACGAAGGCTGCTGTGGCGGAAGCTCATGCGGAAGTGCGGAAGGCAGCAGCTGCGGTGGCAGTGACCACGGCTCGAGCTGCGCAGGCAACACACGCGACGCGTTACCCGAGGACAGCACGGCAGCGCTCACCCGGATCGAAGATCCCAGCCAAGTCTGCATGGTCCGCAATCACTTTATGGGTCGCCCGCAGCTCGCGATCGAAGCCGAGGGCAGCACCTATTACGGTTGCTGCGCAGGCTGCGCCAACCGCCTGCTGCAAGATGCGCGCGCGCGTACGGCGATCGATCCGATCAGCCACAAACCGGTCGACAAGGGCCTGGCGGTGCTAGCCCGTAACTCACGCGGTTCCGTGCTCTACTTCGAGAACGAGTCGAACCTAGCGATGTTCCGCGCGACCATGCCGACCATGCCGACCATGCCGACCGTGCACTGAGGCTTGTTCACGCTTCACTGAGCGCGGCTGCCGCTTTGGGCGGCAGCGGTGCAGCCATCGCGTACAGCGCGACGATCGGCGAGACGAGCCCGGCCAAGATCCCGGCGTAGACGAACTTGAGTGTGGCGAAGCCACCGACCGACATGCCGTGCACGCCGAAGATCAGCAGCGTGCCCAGCAGGATCGGCGTGCAGGTGGCGAGCGAAGCGAGCGCCAAGAGCGCGCCGCGCAGGAACGAATTTGCAGGCAACCACAGGATCATCGTGCGTGCTGCCGATGGCGCCTCGAGCACTTGTGTCTTGCCGGCCCGCATGGCCTTGCGCACGAGCGGCGTCGCGATCACGCAGATGAACAGTGGCATGAGCACTGAGGTCGCGATCACATCGTTCAAGAGGCTCGGGTCGCCCTTGATCGGCACGACCGCGTGATGCCGGAACGTCAACCAGCCCAAAAACGCATTGATCACACCGTTGACCAACGCTCCGCCGATGATTTGTTCGTGCACCAAGTACTTACGTTGCGCGTCGCTCAGCTTCATCTGCCGTTTGTACTACCACGGTCGAGCCCCTGAGGAGCCATTGAAAGCGCGCTGAAGTCGCTGTCGACCTCGTCGTCGATCGGGGTCACGCTGACCGAAACATCCACGCTGTGCGCGCCACCACCGAGCACCACGCCTTTGAGCGGACTGACGTCACCAAAGTCGCGTCCCCAAGCGAGCGTGGGATGCTCGACATTGACGAGCGTATCGTTCGTCGGATCCACATCGATGAAGTCGTGGCCGGGGCAGTACACCGACGCCCAAGCGTGGCTCGCATCCGCGCCGACCAAGCGCTCTTGGCCTTCCGGAGGATGCGTGAGCAAGTAGCCGCTGACGTAACGCGCAGCGAGGCCCATCGAGCGCACGCATGCGATCAAGAGATGCGCGAAGTCCTGGCACACGCCGCGCCGCTGTTCGAAGACTGTCGCCACCGGCGTCGCGATATTGGTCACGCCCGGCATGTATTGGAAGTCGCGGTGGATCCGGCTGTTCAGATCCAAGACTGCAGCCAAAATCGCCCGCCGCGGCGTGAACGACTCCGCAGCGTACTTCTGGATCTCGCCGTCCCACTGCACGTGCGGCGACTCGTAGCAGTGCTCCAGCGCTTCGAACACCTCGTGATCGGTTGCGCTCGCCAAGAGCGCTCGCACATCTTCCCAGGGCAGCGTCTGCTCCGGATGTGGCAAGAGCGGCTGGCGCACTGTCACTTCGCTGTGCACGGTGAGCACGAAGCGCCGATGCGGCTCCTGCAAGATGAATAGGTGCACCCAGTTGCCGAAGTAATCCAGCTCGCGACTGATGAACGCGGGCGCAGGCTCGACCACGAAGCGTGCGTTGTGCGCGACTTGCCACGGGCCCGTGCGAGGGTTGAGCCGCGCTTCGTTGTGCGCGAGCGTCACGATGTCGCCGTAGGCGTAGCTCGTCGTGTGCCGGATGCGATAGCTGACCTCGTGCGAGCGCATCACTTGGCCCCGATTCCGAACGCGCGCTGCACGACGGCGTGCGCGAGGTAGCTCTGCGTGACGGCGTTCGAGAGCGCTGGGAGCTCCTGGCACACGCGCGCCAGGTGCGTGACGAGCGAGGGCCGACTGCGGTCGCCGGTCGGGATCGCCATGGCTTCGACATCGGCCAAGCGCACGTGCGTGAGAACGGCCAGCGCGATGCGTTCTTCGAGCGTGCGCAGCGGGTTCTCGATCGATCGCGGTAGGTGCTGTAGGTTCTGCTGGATCGCCGCGAGTTGAAACGCGATCGAGCGCGGGTTGCTCTCATCGGTGAGCAGCAGATCCAGCACCGGCGCGACCTGCATCACATCGCGATAGCGGCGCCGGTAGGTGATGCCGTTGTCGAGCACTTCGAGCAGCTCGGACAAGACCGCGTGCTCGTCTGGATGCACCACACCCACAACCGTCTGGATCAAGAGCGCGGTGGTGTTGGCGCGCTCGATGCGCCGGCCCAGATCCATGAAGCGGAAGCCGAACGTGCGCGACAGGTTCTCGTTTTGCAGGCCTGCGAACGCACCGAACGACAGGATCAAATCATCGAGTGCGTCGGGCACATCACTCGCTGAAGTCTGCAGACAATCGGCCATGTGCGCGCGCTGATCGTTCAGCTGGCTGAGCACGTGCCAAGTGTCTCGCGAAATACGATCGCGCACGACCGAGGCCGCGCGATGTGCGCCTTGCAAGCTCACGAGCAGGCTATTCGCTGCATCACCCGAGCACAGCTCGCGCAACAGCAAGCGCTCGATCGCGTCGTCGGGCAAGCCGCGCAGGCCCGTTGGCGGCACACGCAGCTGCTGCGTGAACGCGAGCCCGTCGCACAGCGCGTGCAGCACACTCGGCTCGGCGGCGTGTGCATCACCCCACAAGCGCGAAAACACGCGCCGAAACAGCCGCGCGCCACCCTCCGCGCGCTCCACATAGCGACCGAGCCAATACAGGTTGTCGGCGACGCGACTCGGCAGATCGTGGCCGCTGCGGCTGAGCGCGAGCCGCGCCTCCGCGCGATCCTCGAGCAATGACAGCTGAGCCACGGGGCCGTCAGCCAGCACCCACATGTCTTTGCTGCCCGCGCCGCGCTGCATGCTGAGCATCGAGTCGCTGTCGTCCGACGCGCTTGCCGCTACGCGCGTCAGACCGCCCGGCATGACCTGGTAGCCAGGCCCATGCCCGACGGCGTAACAGCGCATCAGCGTGCGCCGAGGCTCCATCGCCGAGCCATTCCATACCGGTGAAGTCGAGAGCTCCAGGCGGTCCTGCGCGACCCAATCGGCAGGCTGTGCGCGCAGTGTCTGTAGAAACTGTGCGCGCTCCGCGCCGCTCAGAGCGGCGCCCCGCACCGGAGCCTGCATGCCCGAGCGTTTGTATGCATGCCGAAACACCAGCTCGTCGAAGCGGGCATCGACCTCCTGGAGCGCACCCTTCGCGCCGCACCAGAGCAGCTTGGCGCTCGGCAAGATCAAGTCCTCGCCGAGCAAGTGCTTACAGAGCAGAGGCAAGTGCGCCAAGAGCGCGGGCGACTCGGTCAAGCCGCAGCCGAGCGCGTTTAACACGGCTACGTGGCCTGCGCGCACAGCACCGACCAAGCCCGCGACGCCGAGCGAGGAATCCGCGCGCAACGCCAGCGGATCGCAGAATGAATCGTCCGTGCGGCGCAGGATCACGTCGACGCGCGTCAGTCCGCTGAGCGTCTTCAGGTACACGACATTGCCGCGCACCGTGAGATCGCCGCCTTCGACGAGCGGCAGGCCTAAATAACGCGCGAGGTAGGCGTGCTCGAAGTACGTCTCGTTGAACGGACCGGGCGTGAGCACGACGGTGTGCGAGCGCTCCTGCGAGCGCGGAGCGAGCCGCTCCGTCAGCTCTAGCAAGGTGCGGAAAAACCCGGCCAAGCGCTGCACGCGCGTATCGCGGTAGAGCAGCGGAAACACGCGCGAGAGCACCACGCGATTTTCCAGCGCGTAACCCATGCCGGACGGCGCCTGCGTGCGATCGTCCAGCACGGTGAAGCCGCCGTTGGGATCGCGCGCGACGTCGGCGGCGTACAGATGCAACCAGCGCGCGCCGCGTGGCAGCGAGCCCGTACAGGGGCGCAGAAAACCAGGGTTCCGGTACACGACCTCGGGCGGCAAGAGCCGCTGCCGCAGCAGCGATCGCGACCCGTAGATGTCATCCAGGATCAAGTTGAGCAGGTAGGCGCGTTGCGCGATCCCGCGCTCGAGCAGCGCCCACTCATCCGAACGCAGCAGCAGCGGCACGGGATCGAGCTGCCACAAGCGCTGCATCCCGTTGTCGGCGTACACGTTGTACGTCACGCCGTTTTCACGCAGCTGGCGCTGCAAGCTTTGCCAGCGTCGATTGACCTCGCTTTTGCCGAAGCCCTCGAGCACCTGCGCGTAACGCGTCCAATGCTCGCGCAATGCGCCGTTCGGTGCGACCAGCTCGTCGTACACACCCGGCGCTGCCGAGTAGCCAGCCGGAACGGGCAACATAAAATTCGGGCCCAGGGCTGGCGGAGGATTGGGAACGGCAGACATGCTGACTTAAGAGTGGGGCACTGTAGCGTTAAGGACGAACGGGCGGCAGCGGAATGTCATGTCGGCCACGTTCGCAACTTTCAGTGTGCGACTTGCACGCTGATTTGGGATGTGCGCTGGAGCAGGTTTCCTACCCATTTCCTCACGTCAAAAAGCTCGCGAACAGGTTGGTTAGTCCTTTGCATTGCCGCCGCACGATGGCACGTCTCGATCGGTCGAGCGTGACATTCACGCCAACCGCGCCACGGTTTATTTCCAACAAAGCCGTACGAAAGCGAGATCTTGTTGCATGCTCTTCTCCAGCTACGACGCAAGCGACACGTACGACGAGATGTTTGCGCAGACTGGTGGACCGAGGCGTGGGACCGAGTTGCTGTTCGATCGCCTGGGACGACTGACCGGCGTGCAGCTGCAGCACTACCAGAACACCGCCATGGCAACGATGCGGCGGTTGGGCATTACCTTCAATGTTTACGGCCATGAAGACGGCACCGAGAAGGTCTGGCCGCTGGACGTTATCCCGCGCGTGATCGAGCACCAGGAGTGGAAGCTCATCGAGAAGGGCCTGATTCAGCGCGCGATCGCGTTGAACATGTTCGTCGACGACGTCTACGGCGATGGCAAGTCACTGAAGGATGGGATCGTGCCGCGCGAGCTGGTCGAGAGCTGCGATGTGTACCGCGCGCAGTGCCGTGGCATTCGGCCACCCAGAGGCATTTGGACACACATCAGTGGGACCGATCTGGTCCGCGACAAGAGCGGCACGATCTACGTGCTCGAGGACAACATCCGCGTGCCGTCGGGCGTTTCCTACGTGCTCGAGAACCGGGCCGTGATGAAGCGCGCTTTCCCGCGCGCGTTCGAAGGTCATACGATCTTGCCAGTCGAAGACTATCCCGAGCGATTGTTGGAGACGTTGATCCACTGCGCTCCGCAGGGTGGCAATGAGCCGTGCGTCGTCGTTTGGACGCCAGGCATCTACAACTCGGCCTACTTCGAGCACAGCGCGCTCGCGCGCCAGATGGGCGTCAGCTTGGTGCAAGCGAGCGACCTCGTCGTAGATGATGGCTACGTGTACATGCGCACGACGCGCGGCTTGTCGCGTGTTGATGTCATCTACCGGCGCATCGACGATGACTTCATGGATCCCACGGTATTTCGAGCTGATTCCGCGCTCGGCGTGCCGGGCTTGATGGACGTCTACCGCAACGGCAACGTCACCTTGTGCAACGCCCCGGGCAACGGCATCGGTGACGACAAAGCCATCTATGTCTACATCCCCAAGCTGATCAAATACTTCCTCGGCGAAGAGGCGATCCTGCCCAACGTTCCCACTTACATCTGTGAGGAGCCGAAGCAGTGCGCGTTTGTGCTCGAGAACCTGGCTTCGCTTGTAGTGAAGCCAACCAACGGCTCGGGCGGCAAAGGCATCGTGCTCGGACCGCGCGCAACCAGCGCTGAGCTCGAAGAGACGCGCGCAGCCATCCGCGTCAATCCGCGCAACTTCATCGCGCAACCGATGCTGAACCTTTCGACCGTACCCACAGTCGTCGACGAACATGTCGAAGGCAGGCATGTCGATTTGCGCCCGTTCATCCTGTACGGAAAAGAGATCTACGTGTTACCGGGTGGATTGACGCGTGTCGCGCTGCGCAAAGGCTCCATGATCGTCAACTCGTCGCAAGGTGGTGGCAGTAAGGACACTTGGGTGATCGCGCCGCATGCCTGACCTTTGGCAAATCGCAAATCAAGCACCATTGATGTTGGTGATGGAGTGTTTACGACATGATGCTTAGTCGCGTAGCCGACTCAATGTACTGGATGAGTCGGTACATCGAACGCGCCGAGAACATCGCGCGGTTCATCGACGTCAACGTTACGCTCACGATGGAGCTTGGCTACACGGTTGGAGAGCAGTGGGGCCCACTCGTTGCGACCACCGGCGACGAAGCCATTTTCCATGAGAACTACGGTGAGGCGACGCGTGCAAACGTGATGAGCTTCCTGACGTTCGACGAGCGTTATCCGAACTCGATCATCTCGTGTCTCTCGGGCGCACGCGAGAACGCCCGGATCATCCGCGAGCACATCTCCACCGCGATGTGGGAGCACCTCAACAAGTTCTACTTGATGGTGCACGACAGAGCGAAGCACGACATGAACTTCGATACAGAAGCGGAGTTCTATGAAGAGGTACGTGCGGGCGCGCAGCTGTTCGTGGGCGTGACCGACGGAACGTTTTCGCATGGCGAAGGCTGGCACTTCGCGAAGCTCGGGCGCTTGCTCGAGCGCGCGGACAAGACCTCGCGCATCTTGGATGTGCGCTACTTCCTGCTCTTGCCACAAGTGACCGATGTGGGCACGCCGCTCGACATCGTGCAGTGGTCCGCGCTCTTGCGCTCGGCGAGCGCGCTCAACATGTACCGCGCGCAACACGGCCGGCTGCAACCCAACAAGATCGCCGAGTTCCTGCTGCTCGACCCAGACTTCCCGCGCGCCGTGCGCCACTGTGCCGACTCGGCCGAGAACTCGCTGCGCATGATCACTGGGACGCCGACGCGGACGTTCCGGAACAGCGCAGAGCAGAAGCTCGGGCGGCTGTGTGCCGAGCTCGACTACACCTCGATCGACGACGTTCTGCGCGAAGGCTTCCACGAGTTCATCGACCGGCTGCAGGTCCGGCTCAACGACATCGGCGGTGCGCTGCAGGACACCCTACTCACGCCGCGTACGTCGATCGCGCCGCCTCCGCCGCCTCCCGCTGAGACACAGATCCAGAGTCAAACCCTGGGCGCGCGCCAACGCCAGCATCTGTAATCGTGTTATACCGAGCGCGTGATCCTCTCCGATCGAGAGCTACGCGCTCGTCTACAAACTGGTGATCTGCAGGTCGGTCCGCTCAGCGACATCGAGCTGCAGCTCCAGCCTGCGAGCATCGATCTGCGGCTGGCGGACGCGTTCATCGTCTACAAGCCCGCCCAACTGACCAGCCTCGACCCTCAGCGGCCAGAGACGCTGACGGCGGCAACCGAGAAGCTCACGATCGCGGCGGGCGAGGCGTTCATTCTGCACCCCGGTGAGTTTGCGCTGGGCTCCACCGTCGAGCGCGTTGCGATCCCTGCCGACTTGGTGGCGCGCGTCGATGGCCGCAGCAGCGTAGGTCGCCTGGCGGTGGTCGTGCACGCGACCGCTGGCTTCATCGACCCTGGTTTTGCCGGTCAGATCACGCTCGAGCTGTCCAACTTGGGCCGCGTTCCGGTGCGGCTCTACCCCGGCATGCGCATCGCTCAAATTGTTCTCTATCAGCTCACCAGCCCGGCAGAGCGGCCGTATGGCACCGAGCGTGGCAGTCGCTACCAGGAGCAGTCCGGGCCAGTGGCGAGCCGGCTGCGGCTCGATCCGACCAAGGGCTAGATCCCAATACCCTCCGGCGGCCAGCCTTTGCGCGCCAGCTCGCGTGCGTAGTTGAGCGCTTTGCGCGTCGAGCCCAGGAGCTCGCGATCCGCAACGAAGATCGCGTCTTCGCCGAGCTGCGGCAGAAAGCCCGAGCGCTGGAAGGTGCCGTACATGCCCGGGCGCACGCCGCACAGAAACAGCCGCCCTCCCCGCTGACGCGCACGTTCAGCGACGTGCCCGATCGCTGCGGCCGTGGTCGCATCGAGATTGTAGGCCTCTTGGACACGCAAGACGATGAAGCCCGAGCTCTCGTCCAAGAGACGCGTGAGCTCGGCTTGCAGGACTTCGGCCGCGGCAAAGAACAGCTCGCCCTGCAAGTTCCAGACGGTGACCTCGTGGTTTTGAACCGACTCGTTCTCCGCGAGCTCGCGCAAGCTGCCTTCGGGCGTCTCGACCAACATGCGCAGCTTGAAGCCTTCGGCGCGACGCAGTGCGTAGTAGACGGAGACTGCGATGCCAGCAAACAGCGCGTTTTCTAAGTGCTCACTGAACAGCACCGCCGCGAAGGTCACGAGCAACACACGTCGATCGCCGGGCGTCGCGTCGAACACACCGCGAAAGCGCGCCACGTCGATCAGCTTGATGCCGACGTGCACCAACGTTCCTGCGAGCGCTGCGATCGGAATCAGGTTCGCTGCGGGCGTGAATGCCAATACGATCAGCAGCGTGAGCACGCCTGACAAGATGCACGAGATGCGCGTCACCGCGCCGGCTTCGAAGTTCACCGCCGTGCGACTGAACGACCCGGACGAAGCGAAGCCGCCGAAGAAGCCCGCGCCCAAGTTGCAGAAACCCTCGCCGATCAGCTGACGGCTGGCGTCGAACGGATGACCAGCGCGCGCGGCCAAGCTCTTGCCGATCGCGATCGCTTCGACGGCACCCATCAAGCCAATGGCCATGGCCGGCCCGAACAGCGCGCGCACCTGTGCGAAGTCGAAGTGCGGCATCTGCAGGAGCGGCAGCTCGCGCGCGAGCGGCTGGATGTCGCGCACCACGCGTACGTGCGCCACACCGCTGCGCTCGTGCAAACCGAGCATCCACACGAGCCATGTGACCAGCGCGACGGCGATGAACGCAGCCGGGATCCGCCGCTCCAAGCGGCGCTCGATCACCTGCGCGCCGCGCACCATCACGAACGTCCCGAACGCCAGCCCGAAAGTTGTCCAGCGCACACCATCGAGCGACTGCACGATCCGCAGAAAGTCCACGACCGCGCACTTGATGGGCGGCTCCCATCCCCACAGCGTCTTCGCGATCTGCGACTTCTCGAGGCCCAAGAAGCTGGGCATTTGGTTGATCACGATGTACACGCCCGCACCCGCGGTGAAGCCCGTGAGCACGGATTCGCTGACGAAGCGCGTGAACGCACCCACCCGTGCGATGCCCGCGATCACTTGGGTGACGCCGATGATCAAGGTGAGCGTGACGATCGCGGCGACCGGATCACCTTGCGCCGCAAACAAGCCCGCATGTGCTGCGAGCATGACCGAGATCGCGTTGGTCGGACCGTTGATCAGGAACTCAGAGCTGCCGAAGGCCGCACCTAGGATCGATGCGGCGAGCGCCGTGGCGATGCCGAGCGCAGGCGGCACCCCGGCGATCAACGCGTAAGCGAGCGCCTGAGGGACGGTGAATAGCGCAGTGGTGAGCCCGGCGATCAGATCGGGTCGCAGGTAGGCGAGCCGATACTCACGCAGCGTGCGCACGAACGGGAACAAGCGCTCGCCGAGCGGGCCCTGCGGACGACGGGTGGGTCGCGCCTGCGAGAGCGGCGACGGCAGAAGCGAAGGATTTGCTGGGGCGTGGGTCGGCTGCTCGTGCGCCATGGGCTCGGGACTGACGCGGGAGACACTGGTCCCGCGTCAGCCGCCCATGATCCATGCCTGGGTGGCACACCGCAACCGTTACATGTGCTGGCTTATCTACCAGCCGATGCCTGCGAAACCCGCGAGACTCAGCCAGCCGAGCCCTCTGACACCACTCTCCTCGGAGTGCGAGAAGTCCACGCGGCCGCCGACTTGGAAGACGCGCCCCAGCGCGAAGCGATAGCCGATGCCCGGCGCGATCGTGAGCTCACCATCCGGTCCCGCGTGGCCGCTCTCAGCGGCATTCGCTTCGAACACCAAGCCGAGACGCAGCTCGATGAACGGACAACCCACGCCATCTCCGAAGCACAGGTAACCGGTCATGTAGCGGATGCCGCCGTAACCGAAGATCACGTTGGTCGCGCGGTCGCTGCCTCTCCTTACAATGTCCGGATCCAACATCTGCGGTGACACGTTTAGACCGCCGACGAAATACAGGTTGTGTGCGCTCTGGATGGAGGCGAACCGAATCCCAAACTCTGCGCCGAAGTCGAAGCTCAGCTGGTGGTAGTCGGACCAGTTGCCGATCTCTGGATTCCAGAGGCCGATCGAACCGACCACAAAGCCGCGCTCAACTTCGTCCGCAGTCGATTGGTATGAACGTGACAGGTCGTATGCGCGCGCCGAGCCGGTCGCGATCAAACAGACGCCGAGCGTCGCGAGCCAGAGCGTTAGAGACCGCGCTGCCCCCGCGCGTCGTCGATGATTAAGCATGCTGAGTTCCCTTCCTCGATCACTTACGTAACGGGCAGCACCCTAATGGTGGTGTTGGATCGGTAGTCAAGTGTGGAGAAAGACGGGACACAACTCCCATGATCACGAGTCGCGTGACCGCCGCCATGAACGGCGAAAGCATCGGTGGGCACGCAGCGTTTTTCCAGGAAAGCCAGACTCAAGTGCGAAGCAGCTTGCGCTTTAGCCAATAGCAGCTATCACACCTGACGGTGGTGAGCTCTGCTCTTGTGAGCGAGACAACCTTGGACGCCTACACTGCGCAGGCAGCAAGCGTCCGGAGGGGTTCGGCGCAGGTATGGACGAATCGAGTGCTGCCAAGGAATCGCTCGTGCCTGTGCGCACGCTGATCGCCGAGCGCTATCGCGTGTTGCGCGTGCTGGGCGAAGGCTCGTCGGGCATCGTCTATTTGTGTGAGCACACGGCGCTCGAGAAAGAGGTCGCCGTCAAAGTGTTGCATCGCGAGCTCGCGGACAACGCAAGCTTGGTCGCGCGCTTTACGCGCGAGGCGCAAACGGCAGCACGCTTGGATCATCCCAATTCTGTCCATGTCATGGACTTCGGGCAGGACCGCGATGGCACGCTGTACCTCGCGATGGAGTATGTGGAAGGCGCGGATCTCGCAGAGCTGCTGCAGCACAAGCTGCCGCTGACCGATGAGCGCATCGTCCACTACATGAGCTGCATCTTGTCGGCGCTGTCGGCAGCGCATGCGCTCGGCATCGTGCACCGGGATCTGAAGCCCGAGAACGTGCTCGTGCGCCTCGACCCGACGACCGTCGAGCTCGACGTGGTCAAGGTCTGCGACTTCGGCGTGGCGCAGTTCTCACCGGTCCGACTCGCGCGGAGCAGCAGCGGGCCGCTCAGCACGCAGACGCGGCGCGTGACCGGCGAAGGCATGATGGTCGGCACGCCGTGGTACATGTCGCCGGAGCAGGCACGCGCCGAGACGCTCGACGCGCGCAGCGACATCTACTCCGCGGGCGTGGTGTTGTTCCAACTACTGACGCGAACCTTGCCGTTCATGGGCGATGACGTGATGGCAGTCGCGCTGGCGCACTGCACGACGCCGCCTCCGCCGCCGAGCGGCTTCTGTGCAGTGCATCCGGCTTTGGAGGCGGTGTGCCTCAAGGCATTGAGCAAGACGCCAGATCTCCGCTTCCAGAGTGCGAGCGAGATGCTGACTGCGGTGCGTGAAGCCGTGGCGACGAAAGTCGCGCCGCGTTCGCTGGCGCGTGTGAGTCGGCCGTCTGGCACAGCGATCACATTGGCGCCGATCACGGTGCGACCGGAGCGTCTGGCAACCACGCCGCTCGCGACTCCGTCCGTGCGCATGCCCGCGACTTTACGGAAGGTTCGGCCGTCGCTCTTGATCGCTGGCGTTGCGACTACGCTGCTCGGGGTAGCCGCGGTCCCGCGGTTTTTGCCGAGTCAGCACGCGGTCAGTGCGCTGTCGGCGGCAGCGAGTCGCTCGGCGCGTAAGATCGAGCAGGCGATCGGCATGCGCAAGGCTCCGCAGTCTGGCGACATGAGCATTCAGAACGATCCTACGCTGCTGCAGCCTTTGGCGGCGGAGATCGTCGATCCTTTGGCGATGGATCCGGAGCTCCTTGCGGCTACGGATACCCCGGCGCTGCAGCCGAACCAGGGCGCTTTCACAACACCGGTGCAGCCACCAGCTGCAGCACCCAGCACGAGCCTCGCGCCGGCGCGGCCTGCGGCGGCGAAAACCGGGCCCGTTGCGCCCAACATGGCGCAGCCTGCGGCGGCGAAGAACGCTGGAGCGAGCACTACGAGCACCGCTGTAGGGCAGCCTACGGCGGCGACGTCGCCTGGTGCGGTAGTGCCGGCGCCAGCTACCGTATCGCCGACGCAGCCAGTGGCGGCAAACGCAGTCATCACCGCTGCTCCGCAGCTTGCTGCGGGAAGCGTGAAGACTGCAGCGGTCATCGCGTTGGCTTCGGATCCGAAGCTGGTCGCGCCCGCAGTGGCAACCGCCACAGTCACCTCTGGCGACGAGGACGTACCGGAGAGTCCCAGCGAAGCGGCGGCGAGTGCGGCAGCGATCGCGCTCTCGACGCTGCCCACTGCACCGGCCCCCGCGCCCGGACCCGCAGTGGTCGCCAGGAAGCCCGCGCCAGCCAAGCTCGCGCGCGTCGAGATCAGTGCTGAGCGTCTGCCGCCTGGCGTGCCACGCGGCGTGCTGCGCGGCGCGCTCAACCCAGTGTCGCTGCTCGCGTGCTACACGCAGGCGCAACAGCGCTTGCCTCAGCTCGATCTGACCGGCACCGCACTCGAGCTCAAGACCAACACGAGCGGGCGCATCGTCTGGGCCCGCGTGACGAACGGCGAACTGCCGCACACGGTGCGCGATTGCATCGAACAAGTCGCCCGCACTGGCATCATCCGCACGGGCGAAGGCGGCGAAGTACAGGCCACAGTCAGCCTGCTGCCCTCGCCTTAATATGGATAGCTCGCGCTAGCTGGTTAGCCGCGCTTCCGTCTCCAGCGTCTCGGGCACGCCGTCTCGGTAGACGACGCGCTGCGTGCCGATGGCCGGTACCCGCGGGCCGCTGAACAGTACGCCGGTCAGGTTGAGCGGATCACACGCGCTGAGGTCGATCCGCACACCGCGGCGTGGCTCGCGCCGCACCGCACGCAGCTGTTCGATCGCTTCGGGCAAAGCGTATTGCTCTCCACTGAAGCCGGTCACGAAGCGTCCACCTCTGATCACGCCGCGCGCCTCCAAGCGCCGCAACGCGTAGACCACATCCCGGTAAGGCAAGGCGCAGCGCTCGCAGCCGGCGAGCTCGCGGAACACCACGCCCCAGCGCGCGACCCACTGCTCAGCGACCGCTTCACACAGCGCGTCGTACTCGATGTCGGAAAAGGCGGCGCGCATCAGCGACCAGCGTCCTTCCGCGTGCGGTGCAGAGCGGGCACCTGTGCGCAGCGCCGTGCGGCGCAACAGCGGGAACACCGCCGCTCCGAGCGACGGCGCAAGCAAGTTGCGCAGCGCCTCGAAGCCGTCGGCACTGACCAGGCCCCGCGCGACACCATCCCAAAGCGCTTCGCGCACCGCGCTGTCTGACAGACCGGTCAGCGCGACCAGCTGTGAGAAGAAGAGCGCGCCGCCCGTCTCCAGCTGCGCGATCACATTCTGGGCATCCTGACTCGCAGCAGCACGGCCTTCCGCTTGGCCGCGCGCGGCTGCGAGCAGCCAGGGCAGATCATTGCGGATCGCCAAAGTGATCGGAGTGGCCCGTGTCGGCTGCGCAGCGCCGCCATGGGCGGCCACCGCGTTGGGCAGGCTCACTCGGCCCCAACACACCTGACCGCTCAGACATAGACTGTCTAGCCACTCGCGCCGGTAACTAGATACACGCGCGGGCAGCACATCGCTCTCCCACAACGCCGCAGCCAGCTCGAAGCCTTGCAGCTGCTCGATCGCCAACAGTACGCCGCGCACCCCTACCCGCTGGTGCTCGGGATCCACGCCGTGATGCCGCAGCACAAAACGCATGTAGTCCTGCGCGGTGACTGGCTCGATCTCACTGCGCAGACGCTTCTGCGTGTACACATGCACACGCGCCAAGAGCCGCCGCGCGCAATACTGAGGTTCGGCGGCAGACGCCTCGAACTGCCCCTGAAGCACGAACCCGGCATGCTCGAGCCGAGCCAATGTCACGGCGAGATCGTCGAGCTCGAGCTTGGTGCGCGCGCTCAGCTCGGCCATGGTGCACGGCCCTAAGCACTCCATATGGCCGGAGACGATCGCATCCAAGATCTGTTCCCGACTGCGGGCTGCAACTGCAGCCAGGAGCGGCGCGAGCGGCTCACACTGTGCGGATGGGTAGAGCTCCTTGATCTCGGATGCGCGATCCCGTGTCACCCAGAAGGTCGCGCCATCGATGCACAGGCTCAGCGCGCGGCCGCCCGTCACGAGCTCGTCGAAATACGGGCGCATCGCCGCATCTTCGGGGACGACCCCGCATTGCATCAGCGCGTCGTAGAGATCGACCGCCGAGCCCGCGCACAACGCGACCTCGGCACGCACACGTGCCAGCGCGCTGGCGTCGAGCGAGGTCAGGTCGCGCACGTGCGCGGGCAACCCGCGCGACAGTACCACGGCGCGCGTGCGCCGCTCTTCCAGCGGCGCGTCGTCCAAGAAAGTGTAAGGTCGGGCGTTGAGGATCTCGTGCGTAAGCACAGAGGGCTGCGTCGTGTCGCGGAAATGTACGCGCACTTCGCCGGACGCGATGCGCTCGAGCAATTCCTCGAGAGCGCTTAGATCCATGGCTTCGTGCAAGCAGTCATGCAACGTCTGCCGTACGAGCAGGTGGTCGGGGATCTCACGTGGACCCGGCGCGTTGTCCTGACAGGCAGCGAGCGCCGGGAACACGGCCACCATCAGATCGTCCGCCTCCATCCGCTGCAGCTGCGCCGGGTTCTTCTTGCCGCCGCGCATACGCAGAACCAACAGCGCGCGGCCGAGGTTCCAGCGCCAACGCACAGCGAACATCGGCGTGACTATCAACGCCTGCACCAGCGCCTCTCGCAGTTGCGCGGGACGTAGGAATCCGAGCACATCGCTGAGCGGAAAGCTGTGTTGCGGCCCAAGCGACAACACCACAGCGTCGTCGCTGGCGGCGGCTTGCAGCTCGAAGTCGAACGATCGGCAGAAGCGCTTACGCAGCAGCAGCCCGAGCGCGCGGTTGACCCGCGACCCGAACGGCGCG
>Ga0209082_1000047_pt1 | contig 85799 bp, 66 predicted proteins | sample ColdCreekSource_FD_184127 | JGI IMG/M metagenome (GOLD analysis project Ga0209082, IMG submission 184127) | Groundwater microbial communities from Cold Creek, Nevada to study Microbial Dark Matter (Phase II) - Cold Creek Source (SPAdes) (version 3) | ecosystem: Environmental > Aquatic > Deep... | reverse complement strand
GTCCGGCAGGAAGTCCCCGCCCACGCTCGGCACGAATGCTCCGCTCGGGAGCACGTCGTAGAGCTCCGCGACGCTCTTACCCTGCAGACACTCGAGCAGGTCCGAGTCGTCATCGCAGGAGATCTCGTCGAGCCAAGGCTGCGCCCGCCCCTGCAGCTCCGCCGCCGTCGGCTGATAGGTCGTACAACCACCACTCTGCAGGATCGCGTTCGAAAACAAGCCGCGACTCTCAGGCGAGACCACGTGCAAGCAAACATCGCTCGCGCCGCTACCCTGCCCGGCGATGGTCACGTTGTCCTCGTCACCGCCGAAGCGCCCGATGTTGTCGTTGACCCACTGCAGCGCGCGCCGCTGGTCCCACAGCCCACCGTTGCCGAGTGTGCCGCCCTCAGCTGCAGCAATGCGCTTGTGCGTGAAAAAGCCCAGCGGCCCCAAGCGATAGTTGACTGACACAACCACCAGCCCGCGCTGCGCGAGCTCAGTACCGTCGTAGCGGTTGCCTCGCCGACTGGCAGGCTCGGCTGCGGAGCCATTCGCGTGATCACCGCCGTGGAACCACACAAGCACGGGCGCGCCAGCTCGCGGGGTGCGCGCAGGGGCCCAAACATTCAGGGACAGACAATCCTCGTCTTGATCGTCGAGCACGTCGTCGCCGTCTGACTGAACGCAGTTGTGACCGAAGCTCGTGGCGTCACGCGCTTTGGACCAGTCGTCGGGCTCCTGCGGCGCGAGGAAGCGCAGCGCGTCGACCGGCGGCTTGGCGTACGGAATGCCGAAGAAGCCGCGCACCTTGCTGTTCAGGTAGCTGCCAACGAGGTCGCCCTGGCCGACTTCGACGCGCGGCGGATCACCGTCGTCGGGGTCTGGATCGTCGGGGTCTGGGTCGTCAGGGTCTGGATCGTCGGGATCTGGGTCGTCGGGATCTGGGTCGTCGGGGTCAGACCCGCCGCCGTGCGGTCCACCTCCGCCGGAGCAGCAGCCGTCGTCTTCGTGCTCGTACTCGTCTTCTTTGCCTTCGAGCACGTCGTCACACGCGCTGATCGCCAGCGCGCCGCATAACAGGACAATCGCCTGTGTGATGTGCCATCTGCTCATTGCAACGCTCCCAGTCATGCCGCGCGCTACTCGCACCAATGATGCCAATGCAGCGCAGGCACCTCACTGTAAACCAAGGCATCCATGAGCGAGACATTTGCGCCTAACGCGGCGCCCGCCAGGCCAGACCCCGGAACCGATGAGCAGCATTTTGTATTACAACCGCAATAAGTTTGCGTTTCTTTAGCAAACGCGATCGCCACGATCGGGGCGCAGCTGCATCCGCGTCGGACACAACCGCCAACCACTGAACGCGCTCACCCTGCCCGTAAAACCGGCGCTGTTAGCCCGAGGCCGCGACGGCCAAGCGCTCGACCGACGCCTGGTACACGCACGTAGGCATGCCGAGCGCATAACCCTGGGCATGATCGACGCCGATCTCCTGCAACACCTCCAGGCACTTGGTGCTCTCGACGTGCTCCGCGATCGTGCTCATGCCCATCTGGTGCGCGAGGCGATTGATCGCTTCGACCAATGCGCGATCGATGCTCTCCTCTGCGACGCGCCGCACCAAGCTGCCATCGATCTTCAAGTAGTCCACCGGCAGCGCTTTGAGGTATCCAAACGACGAGAGCCCGCTGCCGAAGTCGTCCAGCGCGAACTTACAGCCGCGTGAACGCAGCTCTTTGATCAGCAGCTTCGCGGCGCTGATGTTGCGGATGGCTGCGGTCTCCGTGATCTCGAAACAAACCTTGGCAGGATCGACGTTGTGCACATCGAACTGTTCGCTCAGGAAGCCCAGAATCTTCTCTTCGCCGAGCAGGTGACCTGACAGATTGATCGAGATACTCGGCGAAGCGTCACCAGCAAACAGTGTGTGATAGGCGCGGAACGAGTGCTCGATCACCCAGTGATCGATCTTGTCCATCAGACCGAAGCGCTCCGCGACCGGAATGAAAAAACCCGGCTGCACGAGCGCGCCCGTGCTGTCGATCATACGTAACAGCAGCTCGTGCGCCAACAGCTGAGGCGGGTTCTGCCCGACAGTCCAGATCGGTTGACTAAACAGTTGGAAGCGATCACGGTCGATCGCCGTGCGAATGTCAGTCACACGTAAGATCGCGCGGTGGTGAGGATCGGCGCCGCTGTCGTCCGCCTGGTACACGTGCACACGACTGCGGCCGAGCTCTTTCGCAGCATAACAAGCGGCGTCCGCGTGCGCGAGCAGCACCTCCGCGGTCTCGACCTGTCCAGCCACAGACACAAGACCGATGCTCACTCCCACGTTGAAAGGCTTACCGTCCCACTCGAAGCCGTGGTCGCGAACCAAACCGACCAACGTCTCCGCGATCTGCACAGCCTTTGGCAGAGGGCAGTTCTCTAGCAACAGCCCAAACTCATCACCCCCGAGCCGCGCCAGCGTGTCGCGGTCTCGCACTGCGTTCGCGAGCACGCCAGTGAGCCCGCGCAACAGCATATCACCCGCATGATGCCCGCACGTGTCGTTGACGACCTTGAACTGATCGAGGTCCAGGTAACACAGCGCGTGCTGCGTGCCGTACTGCTTGCAGCTCGCCAGCGCCCGCTCCATTCGCTTTTCGAACTCGGCGCGGTTCACGAGACCGGTCAGGCTGTCGTGGCTGGCCTGGTATTCTGCAGCGCGCGCCAGACGGTGTGCGTCGGTTACATCGTGAAACACCAGCACCGCACCCTGCAGGCGCTCTTGCGGGTCGCGAATGGGCGCGACCGAATCCGCGATCGCGTACTCCTGCCCGTTGCGTGAGGTCAAGATCAGCGGCCGCTTGAGCTCCAGCATCTGTCCGGTCTCTAAGCAACGCTCCACAGGATTACGCTCGGGCTGACGCGTCTCCTCGTTCAGCACCTTGAAGATGTCCTGCACCGCCCGCCCGCGCGCTTCATCCACGCTCCAAGCCGTCAGCCGCTCCGCTGCGGGGTTCATGTACTCGACGATGCCGTTGGCGTCGGTCGAGATCACGGCGTCGCCGATCGAGTGCAGCGTGACCTCGACGCGCTCTTTCTCTGCGTGCAGCGCCTTTTCGATGTGCACGCGCTGCGCGACCTCCTCGCTCAAGGTGCGGTTGGTCTCGGCCAGCGCCATCGTCTGCCGCGCATCCGCGATCCGGCGCGCCGTGAGGGCCAAGAGCAACAGGCCCAGCAAGCTCGAGAACAACAAGCCAAACACCAGCGCGCCCCAACCCACCCACGTACGCCGGCTCGCGATGTACGCCTTGTCCGCTGACAGCTGCAAGCGCCACTTGCGTGCCGCTACGTTGAGCTGCGCTTCGTAGCGGAAGAAGCTCGGGGTCTGCACCTCTTCGGGCAAGTTCGTGAGGTTGCCCGTGCCGGTTTCGTCGAAGCGATAGGCCGCGATCAAGCTCCTGACATCATCGCTCTCGTCGTACAGGCGCACGTCCATGTTCGCCGCGCCCAAGCCTTGTAAAGCACCCGCGACCAGCTCACCCGACGAGAACACCCCGACCGCGTAGCCGCGCAGCTCTGAGCGGCGCTGCGCCACCGACGGTGGAGGCGTTAGGCCCTCGTATACCGGCACAAACACCAAGAGCCCCGGTTGCTCTGCGACATCCTGGACCAAACGCAGTCGCTTGGTCGCGACCGCCTGCCCGCTGTCGCGCGCGCGGTCCAGCGCCTCGCGCCGCTCGGGATGCGAGTACACGTCGAAGCCCAACACCTGCGCGTTCCGAAGCAGCGGCTCGATGTACTGCACGATCACGTACTCAGGCCGCTGCACCGCTTGCGTCAGCTCGCCGACCCCGTTTCGCTCCGTGATTCGGAAGTGCGTCAGGCCTTCGTTGTGCGCTTCTTCCTCGATGCGCGTGCGCTCTGCGCCGCGGACCCAGGGATCCCAAGCCAGCGCGTGCACCGTTGGTAGGGTCGCGAGACTGCGACTCGCAAAAGCGCCGAACTCCGCGCGCGTAACGTGCGAGCTCGCGCCGAAGAAGCTACGCAGCGAGTACACAGCTTCGAGCGAGCGTTCGATCTGCTTGTCGAGCGAACGCGCCACGATCGCGCCGCTGTGCTCGAACTCCAGCGCGTGCGCACGCTGCTCCTGCCGGCTCACGTACATGAACGCAACGACAGACAAGCCGAGCACCATCGACAGCGGTCCAGCGACGTAAGCCCAGTACTTGGCCCAGGTGCGCTTGGGCGGGCCGAGCCACAAGAGCAGGAGCGGCAAACAGATCAACACGCCCATGCTGTCGCCGACCCACCAGGTCATCCAGCTGAAGCCGAACTCATCGGGCACGATCAGATCAGCCACGAGCAGCACGCCCACACCGAACGTCGGGTTGACCAAGCAGCTGAGCGGCCCGCCGAGGATCAGCAGACCGGCGATATTGCGCACCTTCAAGAGCTCAGGATCGCGGCGCAAGATGCCTTGCGTGAGCGCGTAACCAACCAGCGCCTCGAGCGCTGCGCCGCAGCCAATAGCGGCGGCGGTTGTCGCCTTTTCCAAAGTGATCGACGGCCAGCCAAAGTCCGCGCCGACGCCCAAATTCACCAACATCGAGCCGATAGCCACGCCAGGCCATATGCCTGGGCCGCAGATCAGCAGAGCCGCCAGAGCGATGCCGGCACCGGGCCAGATCGCTGTCGCATAGCCCGGCGGAATCGCGAGAAAAAGGCTCACCCGCCCCGCGATGAAGTAGGCCAACGCGAGCAGCGCAGCTCGAAGCAAAGGGCTCCGCTGAGCCCTGTCCACGCCTGCACTCATGCTTCACCTAGAACATTCACGGCACGCGCCCCCAATGCCGCACGGTGGTCTACCTGTGTGCATTCGCGTTTCGCGACGTTCTTCCCCCATAGATAGCGTATACGCCAGCGGCGCGCGCCATCAAGGGTACTGGGCATGGGAAGGCTAGTCGCCACTGCAAGCGATCCTATCTTCGCATCGAACACGCATGCACGCAGCCATGGGCGGCAACGCCTGCACGCATTTTCCGAGCGGAGACAGTGTCGCGCCGCCGCGCATTAGGTGCGCATGGCGCGCGCCAAATGAGTAACGAGCGGGCCGTGCCGTGCGTGTCAACTACCTGCGCCGGCGCCGGAGATGATCGACCATCACGTATGAGCCGAGCTTTTGCGGGTCGGTGAACAGCGCACGTCCGCGATTGATCTCAGTCATGCGCTCCACGAAACCAACCAGCTCAGGTGAGTCATGGAGCATGAACGTGTTGATGGTGATGCCGCGCCGCGTGACGCGCGTGACCTGCTGCAGCGTCTGCGAGACAGCGCGGGGAGAAATGCCGCCGTAGCCACTCGGCCACTCCACATGCAGCTCGTCGTCGACGAAGTACGCGGTCGGCTGACCGTCAGTGATCACCAGGATCTGCGGCGATGGGCTCGGATGCCTGACGATCAAGCGTTCAGCGACCATCAAGCCGTCTTGAAGGTTGGTGAAGGGATCGCCCGGATCCCAGCTAACCTTGGCCAGGTCTTCCAGCTGGAGCTCGCGCGCGCGCGTCGAAAATCCCACGACGAAGAACTTGTCGCGCGGAAACTGAGTGCGGATCAGCTGGTGCATCGCGAGCGCCACGCGCTTGGCCGCAGGAAAGCGCCCTTCGAACGACATCGACCAAGACAGATCGAGTAGCAGCACCGTAGTGGACTCGGTCGCGAAGTCCTTCTCGCGTACCTCCAGGTCCTCGACGCTAAGCTGGATGCCCTTGCCGTTGTGACCAGGGCGTAGCGGGAGCCGCGCCTGCCGAGACAAGCTGTTGCGGACCGTCTTCACAACGTCCAGGTCAAGCGCATCGCCGAACTGATAGGGCCGGGTCTCGTCCGGACGCGGCACGGCTGCCCCCGCCGAGCTCACCTCGTGTCCACCTTGCCTACCCCGGCGCAAGCTGCTGTAGACCTGCGCGAGCGCCGTTGCTCCGATGCGGCGCACGGCGGCGGGCGTAAGCTCGTCGCTGCCGTCTCGCTCGCGCAAGTAGCCGCTCTCGCGCAGCCTCGACTCCAAGTCGCGCAGCATGATCAGCGAGCGCGTCGCGCCCTGACCGAGCATTTGTCCGAGCTGCTCGGGATCGATCTGGTCGAACTTACCTTCCGAGAGCGCTTTCAACATCTGCTCCGCCGCTTGCAGCTGCGCGCGCACGCGCTTGGCCGTCTCGTAGTCGGCGGGGTCTTGGCCACGGAAGTAGCCTTTGTACTGCTTCAAGAACTGTTCGAGCGCTTTCAGCTCGTCGAGCTCGCGCTTGAGCTCCTCGTACAACGCCGCCGCGGCTTCATCGACGAAGCTGTAGTCGGCGAAGCGCTCGATGCGCTCTACGAGCGAACGCGTCTCTGTGTGACGCCGCTCCATGAAGTCATTCAGCTTCTGCGACTCGAAGCCGTGGCGCTCGCGCACGCTGCGCTCTTCCATGTCCAAGAGCTGGTTCAGCTTGTCCGCAACGTCATCGGTCGCGTGACTCATGTCGTAGCGATCGAGCTGCTCGCGCATCTGCTTTTGCAGCTCTTTCATCAACTCGCGCGCGCCCATCACGCGGAAGTCTTGGCCCGCGAGCTCGAAGCCGAACTGCTGCATGTACTGCAGCGCCTCGCGCGCGGAGAGGCCGTGCATCATGAGCTCGCTCAACGCATCGAGCGCGCGCTCTGCGTCGAGCGCCCACTCGTTCTGGGTGCCATCCCAGCGGCTGTAGACCGCGAACTTCATTTGTGGCCGTACACCACGCCTTGCTCGGACAGCTTCTTGTTGAGCTTGTTGGACAGATGCAGGCCCTCGAAGATCAGCTCGATCGCGGAGGCGATGCGCGGCGCAGAGTCACCCCCCGCTAGCCGCAGCGCCGCCGCGCGCAAGCCTTCGATCTGATCCATCCCCGCGACGAACTCTTTGGCCGGCGTCATGTCAGTGACCTCGACCATCCAGCCCTTGTCGAAAGCAGCCAAGATCGCCTTGAATGGCGCCAGATCGCCCGCCACCGCGTCGAACACGACTTTGGTCGCGCGCTTGGTCAGCTCGGTCACGATCTCTTCTTCGTTCTTGTGGTTCGAGGCCACCTCGAACTCGATTTTGCCGCGCATCGAGGCGGACAGCGCACGCAGATCAGACACACGCGGGACAGCTTCGCCGTCGCCGTGACGCATCGCGCGGCGCAACGCGTTGGCAGCAAGCGTCTCGTAGTTCGCGATCGACATGCGCACCGACACGCCACTCGCGTGACTCACGTCCGGGCTGCTGCGCGCCTGCAGCGTGACCTCGCTCACGATCTGTTTCATGTGGTCGGGGATGAAGATACGAACGCCTTCGATCATGGCGATCTGCGCTTCTTGCTCCACCACGCGCAGCTCGAGCTCACGCGTGCGCGGGTAGTGCGTGCGGATCTGGGCGGCATAGCGATCTTTGAGCGGCGTCACGATCCGGCCTCGGCTCGTGTAATCCTCGGGATTCGCGCTGGCCACGATCAACACATCGAGCGGCAAGCGCACGCGATAACCTTTGATCTGCACGTCGCGCTCTTCCATCACATTGAACAGCGCGACCTGGATCTTCTCGGACAGGTCGGGCAGCTCATTGATGCAGAAGATCCCCCGGTTGGTGCGCGGCAAGAGCCCGAAGTGCATGGTCAGCTCGTCACCGAGCGAGCGGCCCTCGACGACTTTCATGGGATCGACATCCCCGATCAGATCCGCGGTTGACACGTCGGGTGTCGCGAGCTTTTCGCCGAAACGCTCGCTCCTGTGCACCCATGCGACCGGCGTCAGCGGCCCCTTCTCGGCGAGCAAATCCATCGCGTAGCGCGATACCGGGGCGAACGGATCATCGTGGATCTCGCTGCCTTTGACCTCGGGAATCCACTCGTCGAGCAGCTCGACCAGGCTGCGGATCAAGCGGCTCTTGCCCTGCCCGCGCTCGCCGAGAAACAGCAGATCTTGCCCGGACAAGAGCGCGTTCTCGATCGCCGGCAAGACCGTATCCTCGTAGCCGTGGATGCCGGGGAAGAGCGGTTCTGAGGCGCGCAGCTTGCGCAACAGGTTGACGCGGATCTCCTCGCGCACGCTGCGTGGGCGGTAGCCGGCTTCCTTGAGCTCACCGAAAGTCGCGATCGCAGGACGGTCCAAGCCACACCTCCGCGGACAGCTGAGCTTACAGATATCCGAAAAGCAAGCTTCTATGCGCAGGTAGCGCCTATAGCGCGCTCGTGGCCGCTTCGTGGCCGCTCGGAGACGCGAGGAGCCACGAGGGGCGCGGCTGGGCACCTCCCAGCCGCGACCGGGCCTCTGCCGAGAGCCGGCAACCGGCGGGATCGCACGACTGTGATACCCGGCAACGCGTTGCGAGCGGCTCGCAAATCTTGCAGCGGACGGCGGCACGTGTTGTGGCGCTGGAATCCAGCGCGACTTACATCAAAGTGTTTGATGTAAGTCATACAGTCTAACTAACAACGCGCGCAGGTAGCTACCACTGCGCTCACGGACCACCAATCATTTGCGATTGTTAGCACACACCTTTGTTAGGCCAGCTGGCAGCTCTATGGTCGTTCGCGCGGAAGCTAGTAAACACCGCTGAGGTGCTATGCGCGACTATTTCAGAGTTGTAGTTTGGCCACTGCTTATGCTGTCTGCTTGTGCCGAGAGCGGCGTGGATGTCGGCCTGGCGAGCGAGGAGCTGCTCGCCGAAGGACCGGTCGAAACGATCTCGTTGAACCTCACCGCCGACACATCGCTTCGCTCGGGTTTGCTCACGTCAAACAGAAACTTCGGCACAGCGAGTGCGATCGACCTCGATCGCTCGCTCGTGATCATCGAGCAAGGCACCTTGAAGCCGCAGCTGCCGAACAGTGATTACGTCGAATCGGCAAAGCTTCGGTTCACGCTTGCGCCTTCGTCTCTACGGCTCTTGCCACGCACGCTGAGCGCGCATCGCGTGCTCAAAGCCTGGACCGAGGGTGGCGCCACCTGGAACTGTGCGATCGACTCGAACCCGGGGAACAGCTCAGCGGACTGTTCCGGGGCGGCCCGCTGGACGGCAGCCGGCGGTGACTTCGTCGCGCAGGCCACCGGCACGACCACAGTCCCGCCGCTACGCAACGGCGTCGTAGAGATCGACGTGACCGAAGACGTTCGGAAGTTCAAGAACGACATCAACACCAAGAACTACGGTTGGCTCTTGCGAGCGAATCTGGGCAGCGTCATCGAGCTCGGTGATCTCGCATCCAAGGAGAGCGCGAACAAACCACAGCTCATCGTCCAGATTCGCCGCTGCGGCGGACCGGAGATCTGCGACGACGGCATTCTCTGTTCACAAGAGGGCTTCGGCTACGGCTGCGACGACGGCGTCTGTCGGCGCACGACCGCACCACACGTCACCGATTGCGAAGACGGGAACCCCTGCACGACAGCAGATCACTGCTCAGGCATCGACTTCGGTTGCGTCTCGGAGACGCCGGCCCCCGAGGGCACCGAGTGCGGCAACGGCGGGTCCTGCGACGGCGCAGGCAACTGCGCCGAGTAGTGGCTTCGAACCGCCAAGCCGCCACCGCGGCTTGGCGGAGTCCGGACCGCCGGCAGAAGCCAAAATCTGACGGCAAGTCACAGTATGTTGCTGAAGCGAATCGGGGTATGAAGCGGCCCGCATGTCAGCAGGCCAACCCCACCCCACGCTCATCCTCGGCGACCAGCGCCTCCACTGCACGGACGTCGCGCGCATCGCCAAGCGCGAAACGACCGCAGTGCTCTCGGAAGAGCCGACGTTTCGCAAGCGTCTGGCCCGCAGCGCGGCGGTGATCGCCGAGCGGCTCGAGCGCGGCATCCCGACCTACGGCGTGAACACCGGCTTCGGCGCATCCGTCCGTAACTCCGTGCCGCTGGAGGCTGCAACCGCCATGGCGCGGAACCTGCCGCGCTACCACGGTTGTGGGGTCGAGCCATTTCTCAGCCCGGAGCAGAGCCGCGCGGTCGTGCTGATAAGAGCCAATTCACTCGCGGCAGGCTACTCGGGCGTGCGGCCGATCTTGATCGAGCGCCTGCTCGAGCTGCTGCGGCTCGACATCTTGCCGCTCATTCCTTCGCGTGGGTCGGTCGGCGCGAGCGGCGATCTCACGCCGCTGTCGTATGTCGCCGCGCTGCTCAGCGGTGAGCGACGCGCACAAACACCGGGCGGTGTGGTCGAAGCGGCACGAGCGCTCGCCGACGCAGGCCTGCAGCCGATCGGCCTCATGCCCAAGGAGAGCCTCGCGATCATGAACGGGACCTCCGTCATGGCCGCTCTCAGCTGCATCGCGATCGAGCGCGCAGCAGCGTTGGCCGAGACCGCGAGCGCGCTCACTGCGCTGTGTGTCGACGCCATGGCAGGCCAGCGCTCCCACTTCGACGCGCGCTTGTTCGTCGCCAAAGCACACCCGGGTCAAGCCAAGTGCGCTGCGCGCATCCGCGAGTACTTGGCGGAACGCGTCGGCCAGCCCGCGCGTGAGCCTCGCATCCAAGAACGCTACTCGATCCGCTGCGCGCCGCATGTGATCGGCGTGTTGGAGGATGTCCTGCCCTTCTGCAGAAACGTGCTCGAGCACGAGATCAATGGCGCCAGCGACAACCCATTGATCGATCCGGACACAGGCGATGTGCTGCACGGTGGCAACTTCTACGGCGGACACGTGGCCATGGTGGCCGACACGCTCAAGACCGCGGTGGCCAACGTGGCCGAGCTGCTCGAGCGGCAGATCATGCTGCTGAACGCGCCCGAAACAAACCAAGGGCTGCCAGAGAACCTGGTCGCGGTGGAAGGCCACGAGCGCTTCGCGCACCACGGCTTCAAGGCGATGGAGCTGACAGCGAGCGCGCTCACCGCGGAGCTGCTCAAGCTCAGCCTGCCGGCGAGCATCTGGAGCCGCAGCACGGAAGGACACAACCAAGACAAGGTCAGCATGGGCATGCACGCCGCGGTCGAGCTCGTGCAGGTGATCGAGCTAAGCGAGACCGTCGCTGCAGTGCACGCTATGACCGCTGCTCAGGCACTGGAGCTGAGGGGCCTGTCACACACGCCCAGACCGCTCCAAGCGCTCCACGCGGCGCTGAGGCAGCACGTCGCGTTCGTACGAGAGGACCGACCGCTCGACGGCGAGATCGTTGCGGTTACGCAGTTCCTGCGCGCAGGCCTCTAACACGTCGCTGCCACACCAGTGCGCGACCTGCGGCGTTCTTGCCTCAACGCGCAGGCGCAGTGCCACACCCAGATGGCGCTAAACAGTCTCAGACGCCGGCCCGGATTGTGCCTATGCCAGCGCAGACGCGGGGCACATGTGTGCGCCAGCAAGGAGAGTGGCCGTGAAGTTCGTTTACGACACAGGCATTCGGCGCCGTCTGTTTTACAACGTTCGCTTGCGCGGCAGCTGGGACGCAGCGGGCAAGCTCAGCGCTGAGAACTGGAGCGAAGTCCAGATGCGCGAGGTGCGGAGCCCCGAAGGCTCTTTCACCTATCAAGCGGAGGTCGAGCTAGACGCGGCTGAAACGGGCAAAGAGTTCCAGTGGAACGTGCTGGTCGACGGCGCGCTCGGACGCGACCGACGCGGCGTGGCCACGGAACAACTGGGCGGCGATCACGACGCGCGCTACCGCGTGTTCACGCTCGAGCCGAACGTCTCCGAGCAACGCTACTATCTCACGCACGTGCGCCGGCTCGGCTCGGAGAAGGTGCGCATTCCAAACTCCGAAGGCTACGGCCTGCGCTTCGCTGTCTGGGCGCCTAACGCGCGCGAGGTCGATGTCGTGTTCGGCGATCCGAAGCACGGCTACATCGCCGACGATGGCACGGGCATCGATCCCAATCGACCGGTGATCAAACTCACTAAGCGCGATGAAGGCGTGTGGCAAGCCTCACCCGATGATCAGCCGATCTTGCAGCGCTTCGAAGACTACGTCGGCGCGCCGTACATGTACCGGATCAAGCGTGAAGACGGCAGCGTCGCATACCGCACCGATTTGCACTCGCGCTCACAGTTCGGTCAAGGTGACTTCGATCCCAAGGGCAAGCCGTACACAGGCAAAGCTGCCGCTCTGAGCGGCGTGGTCAGCTGCTCGCGCGTGATCGACACCGAGCTCGTCAAGGCGGAGACCGATGACGGCTTGCAGACCATCACCGAGGACGAATTCTGGAAGGACGAGTTCGACCACTCGCGGCCCTTCCCGCATCGCATCGACGAGATGGTCATCTACGAGCTGCACATCGGATCGCTCGGCTTCGGGAAGGAAGGTCCGGGAACCTTCGACGATGCGATCGCGTTCTTGGATCATTTGGTCGACTTGGGCGTGAACACGGTCGAGCTCTTGCCGATCGCAGAGACCAGCGGCGCAGGTAGCTGGGGCTACGGCAACTCGCACCACTTCGCGATCGAGTCGTCTGCGGGGGGCCGCGACAAGTTCCGGCGCTTCGTGCGCGCCTGCCATCAACGCGGGATCGCGGTGCTGATCGACGTGGTCTACAACCACTACGTGCCCAACGGCGAGCGCGCCCAGTGGCAGTACGATTCCGTCAAGCCTGAGAACAACATCTACTACTGGTACGAAGGCAACGCCTCCGACTATCCAGCGCCCGATGGCGGCTATCTCGACAACCTGTCGACCGGCTACGCTCCGCGCTTCCACGAGGAGATGGTGCGCAAGCTGTTCATCAGCAGCGCGGCGTCACTCGTGATCGATTTCCACGTCGACGGATTTCGCGTCGATCAAACCACGTCCATCCACGCGTACAACGTCATCCACGCGGACGGCCGCTCGGCAGGCAACGCGAATGCTGCAGGCGCGAAGTTCTTGCGTGAGCTCAGCCGCACGCTGCGATTGATCCGCCCGTCGACCTTGCTCACCTGTGAGGATCACTCCGATTGGGTGCTGGTCACAGAGCATCCAGACAGCGCGGGCCTGGGCTTCGATGCGACCTGGTACTCGAACTTCTATCACAACCTGATCGGCGACACGGGGCGCGGCGAAGACTGCGCGAATCTGCTCCGCACCGCGGGCATGGGCGGCGACGGTCCGCTCGCGATGGACCGCTTCGCAGAGGTGCTGCGCGGCTCTGCCAACAAGACCGTCGTCTATCACGAGTCTCACGATGAAGCCGGCAACGCGGAGCACTCGCGTCGCACGCTGATGGTCGCGATCGCCGCGGACCCTGATACGCCTCCACCTGAGGGCGAGCTGCGAGCGATCGCTGAAGCGCGTTGTCGCTTCGTCGCCGGCATCAGCATGTTGGCGGCAGGCACGCCGATGTTCCTGATGGGTGAAGAGGTCGGAGCCGTCAAAGACTTCACCTATAACGGGGTGCTCGAAGCTCGCGAAGATCTGCTCGCGTTGCGACGCGGATCCGGTCGGCTCTTGTTCGGTTACTACAGTGAGCTGATTGGCCTACGACGTAGACATCACGCGCTTGCGACTCCCAACTTGGATATACACTATGTTCACAACGAAGACCGCGTGCTCGCGTTCCGTCGTTGGAAAGGTCCTGAGCATTACCTCGTAGTCGGAACGCTCAACGACACTGGCTGGCCAGATGGCTATCGCTTGCCCGCGCCCCTGTCTGGCGGGCGCTGGCGGGAAATCTTCACCAGCGATGCAGTTTCTTTTGGCGGCGCGGGCGTAGGCAACGCCGAAGAGCTTCCTGTGGTCGATGACCACATCGAAGTGAAGCTCCCAGCGCGTGGATTCATCGTGATTCGTTACGTGCCTCACAGCTAGCGAGCCTGGGCAAATCCCGCACTTGGTGAGGATGAGTCTTCGTGCTCATGCTCACCGTGCGCGGATATTCCCAACGCAACACGAAACTATCGCGAACCCTTATATGTGACTTGTTTGTAGCAAGTGGCCGACAGTAAGGTCCGCCGCGTGTTAGTCGCTCAGTCGTTGAATGTTGAGTATCGTTTCGGAATTCCGCGCGCCGCTGTATGCGCGCTGATAGCGCTCGCCTGCGCATGCGGCGAGGCACACTCGGTGACTCAAAAGTCATCCACCTCGTCGGACGCGGGCTGCGCCGATGGCGAGTGTGAAAACGCCCAGCAGCGAGCTTCTTCAGCGCGTCCATCCGCTCCAGGCTCGGCGAGCTCCACCGGTCGCGCGCCCGCTGTGAGCGCGGGCGGAGCCGCCGCTGGCAGCCCGGCACCGCGGCCCAGCCTCGATGAGTTGCTCGCAACCATTCCTCCCGGCGATCCCGGTGAAGTCGTGGCCATGCCTGAGGACGAGAGCGCGGCGTTCTTCAACGACAAACAAGTGCACGAGCTCGAGCTGCGCGTGAACCCGGACGATCTCGCGTTGATCGACAGCGATCCGTCCTCCGAGATGTATGTTAACGCAGACGTTCGGATCGATGGCGAGTCACTCGGCACGGTCGGCCTTCGTTACAAAGGCAGCGCGGGCGCGTTCCTCGCGCCATGCACCGAAGCCGAGCTCCCCGGGGAACGAGAACGCGGTCCCAAGGTCGGCAAGTGCTCGATGAAGCTCGACTTCGATCGTGTTAATGCCGATCTGCGCCTGCACGGTCTCAAGAAGCTCAACCTGCACGCCATGGGTCGCGATCCTTCGATGCTGCGCGAGCAGCTCGGTTACGCGCTGTTTCGCGAGATGGGCGTCGCCACACCACGCACGACGTACATGCGTGTCGTGATCAACGGTGAGCTCGAGGGTTTGTTTCTCGGCGTCGAGCAGATCGACGGGCGCTTCACGCGCGCGCGCTTCACCGAAGGCGGCAAGGGCAACGTCTACAAAGAAGTGTGGCCCAACACGATCGACCCGGTGCGCCTACGTGCAGCGCTCGAGACCAACGAAGACGATGCAGCCACGAGCGTGATGTCGATGATGGCGTTCGCCGCTGCGGTCGAGGTCGATCCGAAAGCCGCGCTGCGCTGGCTCGACCGTCAGTACATGCTCAACTTCGTCGCGGTCGACCGCTTGATCCTCAACGACGACGGCGCGTTTCGTTGGTACTGCTACACCTTTCGCGGGCTCGACTTCGGGGGCGGCCGCAACCACAACTTCTATTGGTACGAGTCGCCGATCGGAACCAGGATGTGGCTCATACCGTGGGATCTCGACTTGAGCCTCGCCGGCGCCGAGCGCACTCGCATCGACAGCGACTGGCGCGACAAGAGCAACTGCGATTGCCACACGGCCGAGCTCGACGTGCCCGCGAGCCCACAGCGCGCGCCCGCATGCGACCCGCTCACGGGCGAAGTCGCCGACTGGCTCGACGACTACGAACAGGCAGTGGACAAGCTGCTTGCAGGCCCGATGTCAGGCGCAGCTGTCGACGGCAAGCTCATGCGTTGGGTCGAGCTGATCGAGCCCACCGTCAAGGAAATCGCGGGCAAGCACAGCGCCCCCAACGAGTCGGAGTGGCAGGACGCCGTTTCGTTCTTGCGCAGCGTGATCGATCACTCGCGCGAGACGCGCGGTCACTGGCCGGGCCTGTAACTTACCAAGCTGCTGCTCTCAGCTGCGGCGGAGGAGGCTCCTGCCGCCGCGGCGAGCGCAGCGCGTAATCGAGCAACAAGGAAACGCCGGCGCCGAACACGCAACCGATCACATCCCAGGTGAGATCGCGCAGTGAGGGATCGCCCTGCCCCGTGGCGTCGTAGATCTCTTTCGCGACCCCGAGCGTCAGCGCAAAGCCGCCGCCGACCGCTGCACGCTGCCACGGCTCCTCTACCACCAGCATCGCGCCGGCGTATCCACCCGTCGCGAGCACAGCCGAAGCGCCGAAGTGCTTGCCTTTGTCGACGCCGAGCCAGCTGTCCTGCCCCTGTACCTGCGCGTGACCCATGACGGTGCACACAAACGCAAACGCAAACGCCCAGCTCCACGCCGTCCAAGGACGCATGAAGCTGAGCGTACCATTCTGAAGGACAGCTTTCAGCGGCGCATCTTGCGCTCTTCCATCATCTTGAGCACAGCCATCGCGATGCGGTCGTTGGCCGCGCGCGCCGGGTGAATGCCGTCCACGAGCTGGCCCATCACGAGCTCAGTGGTGGGGAGCGTGTGGCACAGGATGCGACCGCTCAGACAAATCGGCACTGGCTTGGTGCTCTTCGGGCGTGTGCCCGTAGGCGCGGTGCCAGCGTCTTCCGAGTACTGGATGTAGATCACGTCTTTGACGCCATCGTCAGCCATCTCGGTCCAGAGCGTGTTGAGCGCTTCTTGGATCGCAGCGACGGACATCTCGCAAAGCTCGGCGGTGTTGCAGCCGCCGCTGAACATCACGTCATTGCCGCCGCCCGTCATGATCACTGTCTTGATATCGGCGTTCGCGCCCTTTGCACGCGTGTACTGACCGGGGATCTGACCGGAGATCAGCGTGGTCGCCGACAACCCGTAGTGGCGATAGTTGGTGCCAGCGCGATCGAGACCGGCTTGGATGCCGCCTCCACCGCCGACGTAGTCCATCCAGGAATCGCCGATCGAGACGACGTCCGTGCCATCCCCTTTGCCCAAGTCAGTGCGCTTGGACCAATCGGGATTCAGCGGATCGATGCCCTCTTCCGTGGGCGTGGCCACCGGGCCCGCGCCTGCTGCACCGGCACCTGCTGCCGATGCCCCCGCTTCGCCGCCGCTGCCAGCTGCAGGCTGATCGGGTGCTTCAGAGGCACCGCCACCTGCGCCTGCAGCGCTCGCAGCACCGGCCTCCGGAGCTGCCGCCGACGCACCTGCGCCACCCGCGGAAGACGCCGGTGCGCTCGCGCCAGCAGCACCAGTCGTTGTGGACGCGGAACCTGCAGCTTTTGGCTGCGCGGGCTGAGTCGGTGCTTTCGTTGACTCGGTTCCGGCCTTGCCGCCGCTCTGAGCGGCGGGCTGTGACGAGCTGCCTGCGACAGGCGTGCTCGGTGCGGCTTCGCTCGCAGGCGCAACCTCACCCGTCGTGGTGCTTGCGCCATCGCTGGCACAGGCGGCGCTCAGCAAAACCAAGCTGACCTGAGCGAGGCTAAGCGTGCGTGAAATACGTGGCATCCGCCGTGTCTGCAGACGTTGCATTGCGTTCCCTCCACAATGACCAAACAACATGATCGAGCGCACCCAAGGTACACTCGAGTACGTGGTCACTATGGCGAGCCGAGTGTCACGCTATCAACCAGCCGCACGCGCAACTTGCCATGTTTTAGGCTTTCATAGGACATGCGTGCGCATGGCTTTCGCACCTACGAACGGGAATACGAACAAACGCCTTACATAATAGCGATCTGCATTCACCACTCGACTCGCCTGTTGCTTAGTGTCCCTTCTCGCTGCCAGCGAACGTTGGCTTGGCTGCAGTCGGTGAGCGACGCTTAATCAGCAGCTCGACCAGACGGCCACCATCCTTGTCCTTTTGGCTGGCTGTCGCGATGGCGATCTGGCTCTCGAAGCCTGGTTGACCAGGTGGCCAAGCCATGCCGAGCGCAAGTCCGCGCATCGATGCCACGTAGTCGCGCATGCGCTCGGGCGTCCAGCGGATCAACACTTTGCAAACCTGCTCGCGGCAGGACGTCGAGTGCAGCAGATCGGGCGAGGTGGATTTACCGAACGCCGACTGGATCGCGCTCTCGACAGTATGCGCGGCCGAGTCGCGCGTGCTGCGATCGTAGAGCGCTTGGTACTCTTGAATGGGCCCGCGCTCACCGGGCATGAAGTCGCTCGGTGCAGCTTTCGTTTCCGCCGCAGGGGCAGGCTGAGCGGGCGGCTCGTCGTACGCAGGCTCTTCGGGTTGGGCAGCCGCAGCATCTGGGCTCAGCGCTGCGACCAGGGCGCCTGCAGGCCGCGTGGACTTGGCTGATGCGCCAGCGGGTTCTCCCGACTCCGCGGACTCAGGACGGTCCGTGCTGGGCCAGCCGACGGCAAGCCACATCGCGACACCAGCCACCAACACCAAACCGATCCAGATCCTCGACATCGCAGGGTCTCGTAGCTGATCGATAGACCACCCTCAACGAGAAGGCCGTGAGAAGGTCGTCAAAAGCAACGGGCGCTCGAGCCGAAGCCCGAACGCCCTCACACTCGCAATCAAACGAGCTCAGTATGCTTTGGCGAAGTCCGGCGGCGGGCCGAGCTGCTCCATCGCACCGCTGTCACCCACCGAAGCACCGAACAGGATGCACATCTCTGCGTTGAACGCCTGGTTGGCGAAGCGCAGCGGTCCGTTCTGAGCAGGCGAGATCGGCGACTTCTCAGACTTCGCACGCTCATCGGTGTATTCGATGTGGCAGTTGAAGTGCAGCTTGTCGCCAGCGGCGAGGTTGAGAATACCGGTGAAAGCACCGTCCGTGCGCGCCATGGTGCTCGGAACAGCGTTCTTGACCTGACTGTTGTACTGGAACGTCGGCTCATCGAACCAGTCGAAGCTTTGGTAGATGACCTCGGGCTCCTTGCCGGGACGCTCGACCCACGCGGAGAAGTTCGTGGTCCACGCGTGACGGTGACCGAACAAACCGAGCACGCGGTATGGAGCTACCGCCGTTGCGGCGTAGTGCATGTCGACGATCTCGCCGGGATTGGCGAACGTGCCGACGACCTGAAGGACGGGCAAACCGTTGATGCCGTTGACCGCGGTCTTCGCGTCATCGGTCCACCACAGGTTCATCCACGCCTCTTTCATGATCGCTTTATCGGTGCTGTTGAAGTGGTGCATGTTGAACTGCACACCGATGTTGGCGTTGACCGAACGGTAAAGCCCCTTGTCTTCTTCGGGGATCAGCTCGGCTTGTGGCGTGTTCTCGTCCGGGCGCTGAGCACCTGGGATGCCCGCGCCGTTGAACAGACCGTCTGCACCACCAGGACCCCACACATTCGTGCCGGTCGGTTGATCGATCGCAGACACGATCATGTGGTGAGAGCCACCGCGCATACGGTTGTGGATGCGGTAGTACTTGCCAGCCGGGTTGCTGTGCTTGATGACGATGTTGCGCTCTTCTTCGCCACCGGGGTCGAGCTTCCAATCGCCCGACAAAGCTTCGTAGGCGCTCATGTCGCCCTTCGAAACCGCGTTGAACCAAGCGAGATCTTCACCCTGCGGGTGATGACCGAACTGCGTGCCCTTGTCGGGCGGTGGCGGCAGGATGCAGTAGTTGTCGCCAGCGTAGACCGTCTTGTACCAAGGCCATGCGTCGACGCAGCGGATCGCGTACGGGTTGTTCAAGGTCGGGTGGAACGCGGCGCACTTGTTCGGCAAGACCTCGCCGCCGGGGCTGTGAACCAAACCCTCGAACGAGAAGCCGCGGCACGCTTCGCTGATCGGTTCGATCGTCGGCGCCGGCAGATTGCTCGTCGGCGCAGTGCCGGGCGTGGTTCCCGGCGTAGTCGTCGGCGTGGCGGTGGGGGGAGTGACGCCCGGTGTTGTCGTCGGTGGAGTTACGCCTGGTGTCGTCGCGGGCGTCGTGCCCGGGGCCGTGGTTACTCCGCCCACGGTCGTTGGGCTGCCCGCCGTTCCAGTCGTCGGGGTCGTCCCGGCAGGCACTGCCGCTGCAGCGGCACCCGCAGCGGCACCCGCGCCCGGCTGCCCAACAGGTGCAGCTGTTCCTGGTTCCTCAGTCGCGGCTGGGGAGGCGCACCCCGCCCCGGCCATCGCGAGGACCAGCGCTTGAATCATTGGTTTCCGCATCTTCGATCTCTCCATCCAACCAAGCGAGCAGAGCGGGCAGGAATCTCCCGTGACGGCAGCTTGTTCAAGTCAGCGGAGGGAATGTAGCTGTGTTTCTGTGGAAACGCGCCCCTCCCACCCATCGCTAGTTACGACAAATAACTTTTCCGGAAGGACACGCTCTGACCGAAAGTGCTCTTTCAGACAGGCCTAGATCCCAACCCGCCAAACACTCATTTATGGGCTGTTTTTGGCGTAAAGCGGGAGGATAGATGTGTCAAAGACCTCGCACCTCGGGATCACAATACGCCATCTGACTGTCCAAACACTTACGGGTGCGGAAGCTAGCGTGGCGGATGCATCGTTTGTGTAGCAGCGATTGCCGCCCAAGACACCGGAAGAGGGGCAAAGCTAGCGCTTTCGGCGCGCGCTGAGCTCGCCGCCTCGAGCTTCGGCCTACCCGCGGTGAACAGCCAAGCGTCGAAAAAGTCTTCGAGTGGCTTGCCTGAAACGAGCTCACACAGCCCGCGAAAGTCTTCGGTCGAGCCATTGCTGTGGCGGCGCACGTCAGTCCACATTCGCAAGATCTCGAAGAACTTATCGTCGCCGACTGTAAGGCGCAGCTGATGCAAAGTCATCGCGCCGCGGTTGTACACCGCAGCATCGAACACGCGTTCTTTGCCCGGATCACCAACGACGAACTGCCAGAACGCATCGTTCGGCGCATAGCGCGAGTAGTTAGCGTCGAACAGCTCTTGGGCTGTGCCGGTGCCCTGTTCTTCCGAGTACAACCACTCCGCGTAGGTCGCGAAGCCTTCGCTCAACCACACGTCGCGCCAGTATTTTATGGCGGTAGAATCGCCGAACCATTGGTGTGCGCTCTCGTGCGCGACCACGGTCGCGCCGCCACCGCGCGAGAAGTAACCGACCGGGTAGATCGGCCTGGTCTGCGTCTCCAGCGCGTAGCCGATGCCGTCGTTCGGCGCTACCACGCCGCCCATAGCTTCAAACGGATATGGGCCGAACAGCGTCTCTTCCCAGCGCACGATCTCCTCGGTGAGCTCCACCGTGGGCCGCGCGCTCGCGGTATCGACACGCTTAGAATATGCGTAGATCGCCGGTAAACCGCTCTCGGTGGTGCGCTCGACGAGCTCGTAGTCGCCGATGACGAGCAGCGACACGTACGGCTGCTGATGCTTACTCGACCGCCAGGACCAAGTCAGCCATCCTTGATCTGCAGCCGTCGGCGGCATCGTTTGCAAACCATTGCTGACTACAGTGACGCCCTCCGGCACAGTCACCGTCACAGCGTGGGTGGCTTTGTCAGTCGGATGATCGTTGCTGGGATACCACCACCACGCGTTCTCTGGCGCGCCAGCGCCGATCGCGCCATCGGCCGTGCGCCACCAGCCGGTGCGACGCATTCCCTGCACGCGCACGCGTGAAGGCACATCTTCGTAGCTCACGATAACTTGAGCTTCAGTACCTTCGGGCAGCGAGCTGGCCGGTGTGATCACGAGCTCGTGCTGCCCTTCGCGCGCGAACATCGCAGGCTCACCGTTGACTGTCACTTCGCTGACCGCGAGCACGAAGTCGAGATTGAAGCGCGACAAGTGCATGCTCGGCGCAAGCGTGATCGTGGTCACGCCTGCCAGGCGATCCTCACTCGGCGTGTAGCGCAGCCGGATGTCGTAGTGACTGACGTTGTACCCGCCGTTGCCATAGTCCACGTAGTCAGGGTCGCCCAAGCCAGGGTCGCCAGGCTTGGCCCCGTTCTGCGCCACAGCCGATGCGCCCGCTGCCGTTGGCTGCACAGGCTTAGAGCCCGCCGTACCGGCCGCACTCTTGCCTGCCGACGGCTTGGCATCCGTGCCGGCCGTGTCTACCCCGCGCTTGATGCCTGCGTCGTGACCACTGTGGGCGGCCTCAGCCCCCCCTGTCTGCGTCGATTCGGACGCAGTCTCCGAGCATGTGTCACCGCTGCATTCCGGAGCATGTCCGTGTTCTTCCACGCCTTTGCGGAGCTCGATGGTCTGCACGACGCGCTCTTCCGAGCACGCCCACACGGGGAGACTCACGGTGAGACACAGGGCCAACCATAAGGCGGCGCCGGGCCGAACAGGCCGCTCACAACGCTTGTGCGGGGCAGTCAAACTCACGCCGGCACTCTCCCACAGCTGCCAACATGCAGCCACTACCGGCTGGTGAGTTAGCCCCGTTTACACGGGTCAGACAGTGTCGAAAGCGCCCTTGTGGAAGGTGAACATGATGTCGGTGTGGCGGTCGAAGAAGTAGCCGAAGAACATGTAGAACGGCGTGGCTGGATGGAGCAACCAGCCCGCGCTCGGGCGCACCGGCTCAGTCACGAGGTCGAGCGTGTCGTCGTGGCAGCGCAGGTAATGCAAACCGAAACGTGGGTTTTGCGCGGGCAACAGCGTGTTGCCGTACATCGTGTCGTAGTAACGCGCGACGCGCCAAGCGAGCGCCTCGGTGTGCTCGCGCAGCGCGGCACTCGTCAAGATGTGCCGATGATAAGGCACGTGCAGCGTGTGCACGTAGTCCTCCGCGTGCATGAGGTCGATCGCCTGTGCGTCGGGCGTGCCGATCGCGATCAACGCGTTGGGTTCTGTCAGGCGATCGAACTCTGTGAGCAGCGCGCGCGGCGAGTCGACATGCTCGATCACATCTTGCGAGACCACGCAGTCGTAGCGCGTGGACAGCACAGACTGATCTGCGAACTCAGGGGTGTACGCATCGTAGCCGGAGGTTTGCGTGTAGCCTTGCCGGCGCAGGTAGCGCACGAGCGCGCCGCTGCCGCAACCGTAGTCGAGGATACGATGCGACGTCTGCAAGCCCGCCGCCGTCAGCCGCTGCAGCATGCTTTTGTACATCGGGTCGAGCCGCCACTGAACGTCTTCTTTCAGGCTCGGATAGTCCGCGTAGTAGTGCGCAAGATCGACGGGCTGCGAAGCGTGGATCGATCGACAGGCAGGGCAGCGCCAGACTTCGAAGCGCTCGTCCCGAAACTTCCGCACGTTGCAGCGCACCAGCGCGCGCTCGCACGCTTCATCGGGACTCTCATGCTGACAGATGTTGCACGCGCGCAATGTGTCTCCTGCCTTCCGGGCACAACCATAACCCGTACACGCGTCCGTGCCCGTGCCCGTACGCGTTCCCCCGCTTCCATTCTTCCGTTCTCGTTGGGGAGAACGGGTGGGCGTGTACGGGCACGGGCACGGGCACGTGTACGGGGAATTACTGCAGCACGATCAGATCGCAGAAGCCGCCGATGCAGGCTTGGCCTGTGCCGTCTTGGCAGCAATCGGCCGCGCTGCTGCACGCATCTGTCGCTTTCGAGCAGGTAGGCGCTTCGGGCACGCGGCATTCGCCGGACGAGCAGTAGCCTCCACAACAATCCACGCCCGTTTCGCAAGCGCTGCCTTCCGCGCGGCAGGCGTCGAGCGCGGCCGATACGCGCATGCTCGGGCGCTCGCCTTGGCCTTCCAAAAAGAACGCTGGCGAGCTCGGATCAGTCAGCGCATCACCACGCGTCGCATCGGACAAGCGCAGCGCGCTCACCCAGATGCGCCGGGAGCTCGAGCTGCCCGCGAGTCCCGGCAGCTCGCCCATCGCGCCCGGCTGATAGATCCCGCCGCCGCGTGTGCCCCAGCTACGTCGACCTGTCCAGAACAGCCACGCATAGCCGCCCACACTCACCGGCAAGACACTGGGATAGTTGTCGTAGCCGTACTCATCCAGATCCGCGACGCGCATCGCATTGTCGAGCCGCACCACACGACCGCTCGCGATCTCAACGTAATACAAATGTGCTTTGGCTGGCTGCTTGCGACCCGCGGAGTGGTTGAAGTCAGGTTGATCGATCAAGCTGAACACGACACCGCGGTTGTCCGGTGTAAACGCGGGCCAAGCCGGGTAACACGGGCCATCGCATACACCACGATCGTACTTGCCGCTGGTGAGCGCTTGCCCGAGCGGTGGCATGCAGCTGTCGCGCCCGTTGCGATGCAAAAGCCCGAGCACCTGCGTAGTCATGTCGTATGCACCCGTCGGCTCGGGGCCCAAGTGAGAGACGACCACACGCAAGTTCGAGAATGTGTGCGTGCTCTCGTCGTAGTCCATCACCGCGAGCTCCCGGCGATCGATGAAACCTTCGCGCTCAGGGTCCGGTTTGGCATGGTTGAACACCACCATGCGACCGTCCGCAGAGAACTGCGGCATCCACATGTACCAGCTCGGGTCGAGACCGTTGGCGGCGACACTCTCGCCGGTGTCTGTATCTTGAAGCTTCGCGACCGCGGGGCCATCGACGAACCACACACCGCGATTCGGCGGCACATCGTAGATCTCACCCTGCGTGCAATCGGGTGTACCCACGCTCAGCACGAAGCGACCGTCCGGTGTGACCGCACCGAAGTTGGTGTTGTCGAGCTTCGCCCTGCGCTCCGGCTTACCGGACGAGATGTCGTAGACGTAGTAGCTGTCCGTGACGCTCACATTCTCTAAGCGCAGATCGGCCGTCATCGAGATCAGCTTGGTGCCGCGCGCGTTCATCGCATGGCAACCTACGCAGTTCGCGCCTTCCTGCGTGATGAACGGCTCGAGCTGACCCGTGCCGAGGCGCAAGCGATAGATGCCCATCTCGGAGCCCTCGGGCGGCTGTCCGCCGACGCCGAAGCTCTCGGCGACATCGAGCGAGGACTGATAGTAGAACAGCGATCCAGTGAGCGCGCCACGCGCCACGCGAACGGACGTTTGGCAGCGCTGCACTTCGTCTTCGAAGCCGATCGACAGCTCGATCGCGAGCGCCCGCTGATCGGTGCGCGCACCGATCTCGAACCAAGCATCTTGCGGGATCTGGAGCTCGCCCGGCCGCTCCGCGTTCACGGCGAAGCTGTAATCGACGGAGTCGGTCGCGTAGTGCATCCGCACCAGCGCGCCCGTCTGGATTTTGCCGGGCGGCACGGCCCACATCAGCGTGGGCGGCTGCAAGCCCACGGGAAACACTGTGCCTTCGCTGGGATACGCGATGCCGACGCTGCAAGCTGCAGCGCCATCGCGCAAGCGCGCGATCTCCTCGGCGCTCAAGCCGCTGCGCCGGGTGTCGTCGCGCGCGAACTTCTCGGCATCGGGAGGCAAAAGGCGCCGGATCGCTGGCTTGGCACCTTTGCCCGCGTCGGGGCCGAACCCGGGCACGAGTGGTCCCCAACTGGCGTCCGGTGTCGCAGCTGGCAGCGGCAGCGAAGCGTCGAGCATGCCCGAAGCACCCGCTGCGCCGCCGCTCTTGCCCGCGGATGACGTGCCTGCATCCCCATCCCGATAGATCGTTATGTCCAGGGATGCCGTCAATACGTCGCAGCCGCTAGCTGCAAGAGGCAGAACCAGACCGAAGCAGGCAGCGATCGCCACCCATAAGCTGCTACGCGGCATACGCACCGTAAGTGCCCATGACACGAGAAAACTGCTCAGTCTAATTCACACTCTGATTTACGTTCAGCGCTGGCCCCAGACGCGTTCAGTCAGATAGCCGGTCAGAGCGACCATCGGCCCTGGCGCGATACGCTTGGCGGTCGCCATGATCTTCGAGTCGACGCCCACGAACACGCGCTCGCGGTTGTTCTTGATGCCATCCACGATCGTACGCGCCGCGCGCGCCGGAGTCGTGCGCGCCACGCGCGAAAAGGCCTTGGCCTGATGCTCGCTCATGCCGCGGCCGTTGGCCACGATGTTCGTGCGCACGCCACCTGGGTGGACGCTGGTCACGCGGATGGTTTGGCCACGCAGCTCTTGCATCAACGTCTCGTTCAGGCCGTACACGCCGTACTTCGAGATGTTGTAAGGTCCGTTGAGCGGAAACGGCACCAGCGAGTTGATGCTGGCGATGTTCACGATGTGTCCCGCGCCGCGCTCACGAAACAGCGGCAAAAAGGCCTTCGTGCCGTAGATCACGCCCCACAGGTTCACGTTGATCACGAACTCGAGGTCCTCGTACGAGCTGTCCTCGATGCTCGCGCGCGTGGCCACGCCCGCGTTGTTGATGATCACGTCCGCGCCGCCGTGCTTCGCCTTGACCGCTTGCGCGAACGCTTCGAACGCTGCGCGATCGCGCACATCGAGCTTGTGCTGGGATACTTGCGCGCCGGCAGGCAGCAAAGCGACCGTCTCGCGCAGGCCCGCCTCGTTGACGTCTGCGATGGCCAGGTGAGCGCCCTCTTCTGCCAGCGTCTGTGCGAGCGCGCGGCCGATGCCCGACGCCGCGCCCGTAACAGCCACCACTTTGCCCGAGATCATCGTCATAACACTGCACTCCGAGATGTTTTGCCGCCCACCGCGGCGGCCGCAGCGTAACCGCTGACTTGCGCGCCACAAGCACATTTCGTCACACCGCGCGCTGTCTGCATTAAAAATCAAGGAAAACCGCGCTGCGCGCATGCTCTAGCGGTCATCCCCCGACGCAATCAGCATGTGCACGCTGACCCGCGACGTGTAGTCACCTTTTAGGCCACCTGAAAGTACTGTCCATGTTCCCCGACCTAGCGTGCTGCCATCCCGGGCCATGCCCGCGCAGGAGGCAACATGGAACGCGCACTCGACCAGACTGAAACCTCATCATCCAATGACACTTCTGTTCGTCGCCGGCCCAGCCGCGAGCCCAATCTAGTCGAGCTGCAGCTGCTCGATTTGGTCGAGCAGAGCAAGCGCTGCGTCGCGATCGACAGCGAGCTGCTCATGTCGCTGTATCGTCAGCTCGAGCCCGTCTCGCTCGAGTACATGATCGGCACCTGGCACGGCAGCTTGTTCAACGGTCAAAGCGGCGACGGCTGGTGGGGCAAGAACATGATCTCGCCCGAGCTGGTGCAGCCGCTGCTCTTCCAGCGCGAAGACGGCAGCGTGTATTCGAACGAAGTCTGGGGCCTCGCGCACCTCGAGCTCGCCACGTTCGACACGCTCTCCGAGACCGGCATGCTGAAGTACAACGACAAGCCGCTTTACGATTACTTCCGCAAGCTCACGGACGAGACCATGATCGGCCTGACGCCAGCAGCTGCCGCCGGCGTCGACTTCTTCTTCCAGCTCACGCGTGACCACGTGACGAAAATCGTGCCGTAGTCTTACGAAGCGCGGCTGGCACGGCAGAGCGCGAGCTCTAACCGTGCCTGCGCCGCACACGCCCGCAGGCCGTGGCGCTCGCTCTCGCTGATCGCCTCGGTCAGCAGCTGCTGCGCTTCGACGTTCCGACCCAAGCGCGCTGCGATCAAGCCGAGCAGCTGTGCTCCCGAGCCTTCGCAGTAGAACGCGATGTTGGTTGCAAACAGGTCCGCGTACGGCGCGATCAAAGGTGCCAGCGCTTCGAGGTAGTCGCGGGCGTCCAGGGCGAGCGCCGATCGTGTGAGCGCACCGAGCGTGCCCAAGTAGTCGCGATCGCAGGGCAACGCCGCGAGCTGCTTGGCTGGCACTTCGGCGAGCTGGCGTAGCGCTTCACTGGTGTAACCTGCGGCGCTCAGCGTGCGGATCTTGAGCGCCCAGATGTTCGGTGGGTCGTCGGGGTCCGCCGCCATCAGCGTCAGCAGCTGCTCACGCGGCAAGCTCTCCGGAGTCTGGAAGATCAAACACGCGTCAGCGGCGCACAGCAGATCGCTCGCAAATGCGCGATTGCTGTGCTCGGGACGCACGAGCGACATCAGCTGCTGGGTGCCACCTGCCGTATCACCTTCGTGGATGCGCGCGAGTGCCCGCATACGCAAGAGCAGCCAATGCAGATCGGGATCGAGCTGTTGGGAGCGTGCGAGGCCGCGATCGAGCGCCGCGTACATGCTGGGCAGCTCACCGTCTTGCAGGGCCGCGACCGCGCGATGCGCTTCGAGCAGCACCGCTTGCACAGTCATCGACAAGCCTGGCGTGCGACACAAGCGCTCGACATCGCGCATCGCGTCCGCAGCGGCGGCGCGATCGCGCGGGCCGTGCGTCAGGTAGAGCTCCGCCATGCGCACGTTGTACAGCGCGAGCGGGAGCTCCGAAGCATCGGCTTGCTCGCGCGCGCGCTGTAGGAGCGCACGCGCCTGATCTTTGTTGTAGGCGAGCGGTGGGATGCTCGCGAGCCGCGCTTCGACGGCCGCGCGTGTGCCGAGATCGCTCTCGGGCAGGAGCGTCCGCGCTTCTTCGAGCACCGCGCGCGAGCCACTCGCCGCGGGAAAGCCGCGGTACGGCCCGAGCAAGAGCCCAGCATAAGCGAGCTGAACGCCAAAACCCTGGCTGCGCGCCGACGAGATGACCTCGCGGATCAGCGGCTCGAACTCGCGCCCGGAGTGCGCCCGCAGCAGCAAAGCCTGCTGCAGCAGCAGGCGCACACGCAGCGATGCGCTCGGATGCTCGACCAAATCCAGCGCTTCACGCGCTTGTCGGAAGTAGCGCGCGCCGTCTGCGTACGCGTACACGCGCGAGGCATCTTGGCCGGCCTGGATGCAGTGACGCACGGTCTTGCGTGCGTCGCCGGCAGGCAGCGCCGAGCGGAAGTGGTAAGCGAGCTCGGCTGCCGGCCAGACCTCACCCGCGTGCACGCGCTGCTCCAGCGCTTGTGCCGTCAGGAAGTGACACTCGCGACGCTCCGCGGGCGTGAGACCGTCGTATAGCACCGCGCGCAGCAGCTCGTGCGAGAACTCGAAGCTGGTCGCGCTGTCGCGCGCGACATGCACGAGGCCACTCTCGAGCGCGTGATCCAGGTTCTGCATCAGCGTGTGTGCGTCGCGACCGGTGATCGCTTGCAGGACGGGCAGACTGAACTGGCGCCCGATCACCGCGGCCTGCGAGAGCGCGCCGCGCGCAGCGGCATCGAGCCGCGACACGCGCTGACGTACCAAGTCGAGCGCGGCGTAGGGCAAGCTCAAGCGCTCGATGGTCGCACCCGACTCGGCGTCTTTGACCTGGCGCGCGAGCTCGGTCATGAAAAACGGGTTGCCCTCACTCTTCACGAACAACGCGTGCGCGAGCGCGGGCCGTTCTTCACCGACGAGCGCGCCGAGGTAGCTCGCGACCTCGTCGTGCGACAGGCGGCTGAGCGCGATGCGGCGCGTGTTGCGGTGACCGATTACGTAGCTGAAGTGCGGGCCAGTCGGCTCGTCGCTGCGCAACGTCGCGAACAATGCGGTGCGCGTGCCCGCGAGCTCGTCGACGAAGTAGTGCAGGAACTCGAGCGACGCAGGATCTGCGCGGTGCAGATCATCCAAGATCAAAAGGCACGGCGACCGTTCGGCCGCCAAGCTCAAGACTTGGGCGATCGCGTCGAAGATCCGGTGCTTCGAGGTGTGCGCGTCGACCATGCTGCAGCCGGGACCGGCAGGCTCGGCTTGTGGCTCGTGCAGGTCCGGGAGGAGCTGACGCAGCTCGGGCCGGAGCAACGCGGGATCGAGGCCGAGCTTCTGGATGAGCTCGCGCGCGATCTGTGTGAGCGGCCAGAGCGCCGGCGCATCGCCGACCTCGCGACAGAAGCCCCATGCCACGGGCAAGCCCGAAGCGGCCGCTTCACGCGCCAGCACTTCCACGACGCGTGTCTTGCCGATGCCCGCCTCGCCTGAGAGCACGCTCAGGCTGCCGCTACCAGCGGCGGCATCTTGCAAGGCCTCGCGTAGGTGCGTGAGCACGCGCGCACGACCCACGAACGGTGTGCCAACGCGCCCAGCGGCAGAGCTCGCGAGTGCGGGACCCATCGCTTCGTCGCGTGTGGTCACGGGACGCATGAAGCGATAGCCGCGCCCGTGCACGTTGAGGACCATCTCGCGACGGCTGCGCTCATGGCCGAGTAGCTTGCGCAAACGTGCCATCGACACCGACAGCGCGTTGTCCGAAACAGCACGATCGTCCCAAACTTCAGCTACGATTTCATGCTTGGTGATCAAATCACCGGGCCGGCGTACCAGCACACGCAAGATGCGGAGCAGCAACCGATCGGCTTTGATCGGACGGCCTGCGCGCCGCAGCTCGAGCTTGTCGGCGTCGAACTCGTAGTCGTCGAAGCTCTGGATCATGGGCAGCTAGTCAGCGTTCGCGCAGTCTGCACGAGGCTGGTTAGACGCGCAAACCATTCGAATGCACTACGGACGCGAAACGCACTCGGTAGCTATGGGATATATTTGATGTCCACAGGTCCCGTTTCAGTGATCTGCCACGGGACGATTGTGGATTCTGACCAACCCCAACCCTGCCGCCGAGACAGAAACGACCGTGGTCTTTGCGTCCGGGATCACGGCGGCGACCCATGGACCTGGTGAAAGCATGCTGAGGCCTCACTGCCGAGCAGCGCGTCCGCAGTGCGCGCAGTGCCGCTGCCAGCAGCAGCCCTGCCAGCAGCGGCGTCCACGCGCGCGTTCCCACTCTGCGCGTCGGTACTCTGCGTTGTGTCCTCTGCTGACGTGCTGTCTGCAGACTTCACAGCGTCGCCGCACGCACCACCAAGTACGGTCAAGACTAAGAAGCGCAAGCGCTCAGAGCCGTGTCTCATGCGGCTTCGGCACTACGCCCAAGCACGTGCTCAGTCCTGACAAACGAGCTAAATCTTCATGACTGTCGGAGCGGCGCTACTGTGCAAGTGATTCCAGCAGTTTCTGCAAGGCCCGCGCTCTGCGTCTGCTGACAACGGCGTCATACTCAGCGCGTCGCGTGCGGCTCCCTAACACCGCGCGCCGAGCTGAGTCCGGAGCGCGCGGCTTGCAGCTCACAGCGGCGGCGACCCAGCACTCGGCCTCAGCACTCGCGTTCGCTGGCGGAGCCCCAGAAAATGCGCCAGGCATGCGGGATAGAGCTTTGCGCGGCGGCGATGACCGCGTCCACGCTCGAGTCGGGCAACAGCAGAGCGTCCATGGGCATGAGTGAGAACTGGGCGTTCGTCAGCCCTTCGCGCGCTACCTTTCCCTTGGCTGCTGCGATCAGGTTTTCGGCCTGATCCACGCCTAGGAGTTCCACGCTTGGCTCGCGACGCGCCAGCGTAAGTCCCGGCTCCCCCGTTCCACCTGCGACGTCCAGCACAGTCCCACCTGCGACGATCCCGGGCAGCCGCTCGAGGACGGCAAGCGAGACAGGGTGAATGAGCGGCAGGTAACGATCAAAGTGCGCTGCGAGCTGATCGAAGTCCGAAGGGCCTGGCGTGTGGTTCATCCTGGAATGTTGGCACACTACTCCAACCGCTGATCGATCTGAGCGAGCTCGATCTCATCGCCGAGCCAGCGGAACGTGAGCGGTTCTGTGCCGGGGTTGCGGGGCACCGGCAGGCACTCGTCACGCCGCTCGAACAGTTGCTCCGGCTCGGCGATGACTGCGCCGATCCAGTGCACCCTCTCGACGCTCACGCCCTGAGTTATCTCGACAGCAAACGGTTGCAGGCCGCAGCCGTTCGCGGTCACTCCCACCACCTCGGTGCCGTCGGCACAGGTCGGATCAGAATAGAATATCTCTGCATGTTTTTCGGAGGTTCGGCGCGGCATGCAACGCGTGGTGCCATCGGCGAATGTCGTTCGAGAACAGCCAAGCGCGAACTGAGAGTCATAGAGCTCGCCCGTCATGAGCGGGCGTCCGTCGAGACTCGCGAAATATTCTAGCTGCAAGCGACCACTTCCGGCGCGGGCTCTTAACAAGCGCGGAAATGTCTCCGGATCGAGCTTCTTCTTCAGCTCGAATAGGGGAAGCGGTCGGTCCGCCGGAGCTCGCTCACATCGCCCATCTATCAATCGGTAACCAACAGATAGCTTGTCGCCAACACTGTGATAGGAGTAGACAGGTGAGCACTCGTAGTCTTCGAGCGAATACACAGACGACGGTTTTCCGCCCTTGCCCACGAAGCTGACGGCAGCAGGGCGCTTGCAGTTAGCGTCGGCGAAGTATGCAAACTCGCCATCGCGACGCGACTTGCGCAGCTCAACGTAGCCTTGTGTTTCCGGCTCGCAGCGGTCGCTAGGGGAAGGCGAGCACGTGCTGCCGCGCTTTCGATCAGTGATCGCACCGGCGACCCGCGCACCATCTTCGTATTCGATCCAGTTGAGCGAGACCGCGTTGTCGATCACTTGGGCCCGGACGGTTCCACGCAAGAAGATCGAAACGGGTGCCGGCTTCAAAGAATAAATACAATCGTATGCGGCCGCTCCTACGCATTTGCCGTTCTCATTGCGATATACGACTTGCTTCGGCACGGAGCCTGCCACCAGGTACGGCGAGGCGCCGCCCCCGACCACCAACGGGCTCGTCGGACACGTTGGCGTTCCGGTATTCGCGTACACCAGTGCAGGCTGCTTGCACGCCGCGTCGAGATAGCGCGACGTCCCATCGCCGATGGGCAGGCAACGCAGCTCACCGTCCGACGCGAGCGCGAGCGAGCAGCTCACGTCGAGCTGCGTGTCGGTGAAGCTTGCGACGAAGCGCGCAGCACCTTCAGCGCCATCCTCGATGTTGGCACGCAGACGCGTCCCGCTCTGCCACAGCGGATGCTCGCGCCACATCGCCTCGAGCGCCGGTGGGAGCTCGTTGGAAGCCAGGCTTGCGTCGTTTCCGTTGTACGGGCCATGCGGGCTAAAGGCGCTGGCGTCGTCGGCGCATGAGACGAACAACGGTGCGACGACAAACAAAGTCGCTGCGCTTGCCCGCATATTCCCCCCGGAATCGGACTAAGTGGATACGCTTGAAGCCTTCGGCAACTGCACGCGGGGATCAAGTCGAACGGTCGCGATGGGTCGCATCCTCGACGCGCTTAGCGCACGTTGTGTGCTTGCGTCGAGACGCTGGTGAGCAGCGCCAGCCGCAGCGAGGCGAGGTCCTCGAACCTGCGATCCGCTGCGGAGAAGTCTGAATCGCGCGTGAGGTCCGAGGGGATGACCCAGCACGTCAAGCCTGCAGCTTTTGCAGCACTCAAGCCGCGTTGGGAATCCTCGATGACCAAACAGTCGGCCGCTCGCAGCTGCAGTCGCTCGACAGCTGTCAAATACGGCTCCGGGTCTGGCTTCGACTCCTTGTAGTCTTCGCGCGCCAAGATCAGCTCGAAGTATTGTGTCAGGGTCGTGCGCTCGTGGATCGCGTCGAAGTCCGCGCGCTTGCTGGTGGTCACGATCGCCAGCCGCACGTGTGGACGCAGCTCCGCGAGCAGCGCGCTCACGCCCGGAATCTCTACATATTCCGCGCGCAGCAGCTGCTGGTAGCGCGCATCCCGCTGGCGCTTGAGCCCAGCGATTTGCTCGGCGGTGCAGCCGCGCTCAGCGGCAAGATGCCATACCCCCGTGCCCGCGACCAAGCTGATATGCCGGTACTCCGTTGCACTGAGCGTCGCCCCCACCTCGGCGAGCACCTCTCGATTCGCCTGAAAATAGAGCCGTTCCGTGTCGACCAGCACACCATCATGATCCCAAAGCAGCGCTTTCCACATACGCAAAACTCTAACCCCTTCCACGATCAACGGCACGCACGCCGATCATTGCGCCAACGTTGCCTGTAGCGCCGCCGCCGAGCTTTGTGCGAGTGTTGGCACCTTCTCGACAGTTCCAGAACAGAAGGTAGCGCATGACCCAGTCGTATCCCGATACACAACTTTTGATCGACAATCACTGGGTGGATGCAGCGAGCGGCAAGGTGCTCGACGTGCTGAATCCCGCGACAGGCGCGCGCATCGGGCAGGTTGCTCACGCGGCGGAGGTCGATCTCGATCGCGCTTTAGCAGCGGCTCAGCGCGGCTTCGAAACGTGGCGTTGGGTTTCGGCGCATGAGCGCGCTGCGACGCTGCGACGTGCAGCGCAACTGTTACGCGAGCGTGTCGATAGCATCGCACGCCTGCTGACGCTGGAGCAGGGCAAGCCGCTCCCGGAAGCGCGCGGCGAGGTGCTTGCAGGCGCGGACATCATCGATTGGTTCGCAGACGAAGGTCGACGCGTGTACGGACGCATCGTGCCCTCGCGCAATCCGGCGACGCAACAGCACGTACTGAAGGAGCCTGTTGGTCCGGTGGCCGCGTTTACGCCTTGGAATTTCCCGGTCAATCAGATCGTGCGTAAGCTCGGGGCTGCGCTCGCGAGCGGCTGTTCGTTCTTGGTCAAAGCGCCCGAAGAAACACCCGCTGCGCCAGCTGCGCTGCTGGCGACGCTCGTCGATGCGGGAGTGCCCAAGGGCGTGGTGGGATTGGTGTTCGGCGATCCCGCGACCATCTCGAACTACCTGATTCCACACCCGGTGATCCGCAAAGTCACGTTCACCGGGTCTACGCCCGTGGGCAAAGAATTGGCGGCGCTCGCAGGGCGCCACATGAAACGCGTCACGATGGAGCTCGGCGGCCACGCGCCAGTCATCATCGCGGAAGACGCCGACATCGCGCTCGCGGTGAAGACCACAGGAGCCGCGAAGTTCCGCAACGCCGGGCAGGTTTGCATTTCGCCCACACGCTTCCTCGTGCATCGCAGCGTGCACGACGAGTTTGTCAGAGCACTGGTCGAGCATGCACAGAAACTCAAGGTGGGCGACGGCCTCGCGGAAGGCACGACGCTCGGGCCGCTCGCCAACGTTCGGCGCCTGGACGCTATCACCAAGGTCGTGGGCGATGCCAAGCTGCGCGGCGCGAGCGTGGCGACAGGCGGCGAGCGCGTCGGTGACGCAGGCTACTTCTTCGCGCCAACTGTGTTGACCCAGGTGCCGCTCGACGCACAAGTCTTCAATCAAGAGCCATTCGGTCCGGTGGCTGCAGTGCGTTCTTTCGACACGATGGATGAAGCCATCGCCGAGTCGAATCGCTTGCCGTACGGACTCGCAAGTTACGCGTTTACGCGTTCTCTGCGCAACGCACACCAGCTCGCTCAACGGCTGGAAGTCGGCATGGTGTACATCAACCAGGCTGCGACGCCATCGGCAGAAATGCCCTTTGGAGGCGTGAAAGACTCAGGTTACGGCACTGAAGGTGGACCGGAAGCCATGGAGTCGTATCTCGTCACGAAGACCGTGACGATCATGACTGCATGACATGCACGCGCGCCGAGCCACGATGCCTCAGCTGCCCGTTACGAGGGACTCCAGCAGCTTCTGCAGGAACACGCGTTCGGAGTCCGCTGATAGCTGCGCCAAGCTCAATGCGTCGCGCGCGTGTGAGCTTGCGGATGGGTCGGAGAGAGCGAGCTCGGCGAGCGTCGCGTGCAAGTGCGCCAAGCGCTTTTCGACCACGCGTAGCTCCACCGTCGTTTGCTCGGTCTGTGCGCGCAGCACGCGCGCTTGGCGCTCCAGCTTGGCAGGCAGTTGCTCGCCATCATTGAGCAGCTCTGCTTGCCGCGCCTGCCGGTAGCGCGACTCAGCGGCGTATTGAAATGGGCCGCCCAAGCTGTAGCTGAGCTCGAGCCAGCCGTACCAATCGAGCTTGGTGCCTTCCACGGGAATGACACCGCCTTGCAGGCGCACGTTCCACGCATCCAAGGTGTGGAGCGCGGACAAGCTCTCTTCGTGCTCGCTGCGTCGCTGGACGAATGCCGCGGACAATGCGCGCGCGTCCTGCGCTGTGGGCGCTGCCGAGCTCGCCGCTTCCAGCTGCGCGGCGCTGCCACTCGCTCGCGCTGCTTTGCGCTCCAGCTGCTCGGCTGCCTCGAGGATGTGGTTCAGCTCGAACACAGTGATCAGCCGCTGACTCAAGCGCGTGCGCGCGCGACCGATCAGCGCATCGATCTCCGGTTGGTGCGCTATGAGGTAATGCGCTTGTGCGCGATGCGCAGCCAGCTCCGACGCTGACTCCAAAGCATTGGCTAGCGCAGCGCGCGCTTGCTCTGCCGCGCAATCTGCGTCGGCCGCTGTGTATGTGCGCATTGCGCGCAGCGGATCGATCAGCGAGTAGGAAAGCCCGACGCGCAGCTGAAAGCCGCTCGCGGTCGCAGGGCCCAGATCGATCCCCGAAGGATAGCGCAAGCCTTGCAATGCAAGCCGCGGCGCCCAGAGCAGCGTCGCATCGCTGTGCGCGCGCGCACTGACACGCTCGCAGTAAGGATGAGTGATTTCACTATCAGCGCGTGCACGAGCGAGCTGACATAACACGAGCGCCACCAACACAGCACTCTGCAGCGCAGCGCGTTGTACGACTAACCTGGTTGCCATGATTATCTAACACTAACTGGTTGGGACAAACACCACATCACACGGCGCGGGCCACTCCGGATGGAGCTCGATGCGTCCGCGTTCGAACTGCTGCGAGACTAGGCCGTCGCGCTCAGCTGCAGCGATGGGTCGACCCACGACGGGCTCACCACCCAGCTGCTCGAACGCGAGCCACAGCCGTCCGCACACCGCTATATCACTTTCTGCGAACCGTTCGCAGCTGCGCGCGTGTTCCGCTTGCGCGCAGCGAACCGAGCTGAGACCCATCGCGGGCCCAGGCGTCAGCTCGAGGCTCGAACGGCCGAACTGCTCTGACACCTGGCTTTCCAGCGCGTCGAAGCGATAGCCGCGTGAGCGCAGACCTTCAATGATGTCAGCGAGCGCGTCGCGCGTGGTGTTGTGCGTGTCGTGTAGAAGCACGATGATGCCCACGCCGTCTAGCACCAGCGGATCGTTCAGAACGACGTCGCGTATGCGCTCGACCTTCGCACGATAGGTGTCGTTGTCTCCCGTGTCGTCCGACTTGCGCAGTTGCTCAGACGTCGAAGCCTCACCGGGCGCCCACTCCCGCGAGTCACTCGAGTCAACGTTCCAAATCACGTTGTAACCGAAGCGCATGACAGCGAGCCCTACGACGTCGCGCTGCATCTGCTGCTCGGGCGCCGTGAGCTGCGGCTGCGAGGTCCACGGCGAGCCAAACGGCGGCCGCACCAGCGTGAGTGGATGCGGCTGTGCACCCGCGCGCACGAGCGCGATGTTGATCAAGCGCTCGTTCTGCGCGAGCTGAAACAACACATCTTCAGCGGACAAATTGCCGAGATTTTCGTGGTCGCGCGTGTGATTGCCGAGCGCGTGCCCCTGAGCGACGATGCGCTCGAGCAGATCGCGGTACTTCACGAGCTTGCCCGACGCGTCTCGAAAACTGCGCTCCAAGCGAGACTCTCCGCTGTCGCCGCGCGCGTTCACGAAGAAGGTAGCGGGCACGTCGTACTCGCTGAGCGTCTCCAGGATCGCGGGCGTCCAGTCAGCAGGGCCATCGTCGAACGTCAGGTAGGCCACGTGGTCCGGCAAACCGCTGCAGCGCTTGTGCAGCTCGTAACAGATGCCAGGCGGCGTCGCGTTAGTCCAAAGCGGCCAAGCCTTGCCGCTTGTTTCTTGCGCGCACGACGACTCAGGCTCCTTGGCCACGGCACCTGCCCAGGGGTCACGCTCACCTGAGCTACAGACTGCGCCCGCTGGCAACACGACCTCGAGCTCTGTGGGCTCCTGCTCGGTTGCCGGATCCCGCTTGACCACACGCCCGCAGCCCATAGCGGCAGGCAGCGGCAGCACGATCAGCGCGCTCGCAAGCACGATCCGACCACGCGCCGAACCATGTCGTGAAACGTGCTCAGCCATAGAGGGTACCAAACATGAGAAGTGCCGGGATGTCCGCAAAGGCGAATGATTCGCAGGATTCTACCTGAGCTAACGCGCGTTGTATGCGAGCGCGAGGCTTTTTCGCCGCTATTAGCTTCAAACGCGTCTGCAACGTTTGACAGGCAGGAAGGTGCTGAGTAAGTTGCGAGTCGCTCGCAGTTCCATCTTCTGCTCGCCCTTTCGGAGAGAATCACATGAGTCTCAAGCGCGGACTCTTGGAGGCGTTCGTCCGTCGTAAGGCCAAGATTGCCGTCATTGGCCTTGGTTACGTCGGGCTTCCGCTCGGCCTCGCGTTCGCCGAGCGGGGGTTTCCCGTAGTCGGCTTAGATGTCGACCAGCGCAAGGTCGCCTCGCTCCGCGAAGGCCGGAGCTACATCCAGCCTGAATCATCCCCTCATAAAACGCCGAAAAGTTCGCGCGTGAGTTCGCGCTCCTTGAGCACATCACCGTATGCGTTGATCAGCAACCGCAGTCGCTCCTCGCGCATGCCGGGGATAGCCATGTACCAGTGCAACCCTTGGTTGTAGAGCGACATCTGGCGCTTCTTGCTGGTGTTAGACTTGAGAGTTCGATCCAAGCCGCAGCGCTCGCCTGCTGCGCCGAGAAGCGTTAGAAGCATGTGAGCGACCGCCGCGATGAAGATGAGGCGATCGCGGCGCGCCTCGTCGCGAATGTGCGTCGATGACAAACCCATGCCGAGCAGTCCGTTCTTAGTGTCGCGAAACGTCTCTTCGATCGTGAAGCGCTTGCCGTACCACTTCACGATGTCTGGTGCGCTCTTGTCGCTGCGACTAGTCGCGATGCACCACGCATCCGCCATCTTCTTGTCATGCACGAGCACCACGGCGGGCACCACATAGCAGTCGGCGGTCACCGCCATGTCCTTGAGCATCGTCGCGCGCCCACTTTTCGGAAGCCATTGCGATGCAGGCTGCTGCTTGCCCCACTGGTCCGCGACGAGGATGCTCTCGCGAAAGCGAATTGCGTAGTGCATGCCAAGCGCGGCGATCTGTTCATAGCGCTTCTGGTCGCCAAACCCACGGTCCGCGATGATCGTTACAACCACGCCGTCAGGAAGGCTCGCGTGCAGATGCTCCAGCAACTCGTCTTCGTACGCGTTGCGCTGCTCGGCGAGCGTCGTCTTCTTCACCGTCTTCCACACCATCGGCGTTGCGCGACCGTGACTGGTGATCAGCGACGCCACCAACGTGGTGTGGTCGTCTTTGTCAAAGTCCGTCCAATCCAGCGCCACCAACACTTCCTCGCGCGGACCTAATAGCATCGCGACCCAAGAGCGCGACAGCGCCCACGGGGAGACCTTAGCGTTGCTCAGCAGACGGTCGACCTGCTTGACGCCGTGCTTGCCGTCGTGGTCGGTTACCCAACCGTAGGCGCGCCCGATCACGTGTATGCAAAGGCTTGCTGAATGAAGCACGCCCAGCACCGCGTTCGATAGCGAAAGGATCGTTTTCACGTGCAGGTCGTCCTCGACCACGTCACTCAGAAATCCTTGAATGCTCTCGCTACTCAGCCCCACGCGGCGCAGATTGCCACGTGCACGGGCTGCGTAAAGCCGTTCCGATGTGCGTTCTTCATTGCTCGTTCTTGGCATCCGCCGTCAACAGCTACGCGAGGTCTGAAATTCCAACCAGCGCGCGAAAATCTGAGGGGATCCCTCAGCATACGACCGCAATGCATCTGCTTCAGTCCGGCGTGGACATAACAGTGATCGCCATGTGGCTCGGCCACGAGAGCACTGGAACCACGCACCAATACATCGAAGCGAATCTCTCAATGAAGGAACGCGCTCTAGCCAGACTGCAAGAGTTGCCGTCGCAGTCACGGCGCTACAAGCCGAGCGACAAACTCTTAGCTTTCCTCGACGGGCTCTGATTATGCAAAGCGTCGGGGCACGTCCGCGCGTCCAACAGCGGAATGGGCCCCGTCCTCTGCATAAGCATGAGCTCAGCATAAAATCTTTTATGCTCATCTCCGCATAAAAGATTTTGGAGAACAATGAGACAAGGGTGTCTCGATCATCTTGGCCACGTCGGCACGCTGGACGATATCAATCACCGCCTTGCGGCTTTCCTCGATCGTCACTACCACAGTGCACCTCACGCCGGGCTCATGGGTCGTGCACCTCTGTCAGTCTACGCGCCTGCGGAGCGTGCACCCAATCACGTCACCGAGCCGCAGCTGCGAGAGGCGCTTGCAGTCCGTGAGCGGCGGCGCGTGCGCCGCGATACGACCGTGTCCGTGCTTGGCGGGACCTACGAGCTTGAGCAAGGCTTTCTCGCCGGGCGTGTGGTCGACGTCGTCTACTCCTATCTCGATGACCCGCCGCAGCCTGAAGTCGAGCACGAGGACAAACGCTACCCGCTGAGTCTCGTCGACCCGGTCGCCAACTCGCGGCGATTGCGACCGCTGCGGCACCCATCTGAGAGCGCGCCGCGGTCGCCGGTCGTGTTTGACCCTTCGTGCACAACCACGACCACCAGCGCACTTGCCGCCATCAGCAGCACCAAGGAGGCAGTCCATGAAAACGACTGACCTCAGCTGGTTTGGACTGCGCGTGCCGCCCTTCACCAAAGAGATCGCCGACGACGCCCTTTGGCTCCCCAGCTCGAAGAGCGACGTCGTGGATGACCTCGCCGAAGCGATCGAAGCACACGCCACCGTGCTGCTCACTGGCGAGCCTGGCGTCGGCAAGACCTGCGCACTGCGTGCGCTTCGCCGACGACTGCCGTCCGACCTCTTTCGACTGACCTACTGTCACAATGCGACGCTTGGTCGTCGTGACTTCTATCGCCAGCTATGCCTGGCGCTTGGACTGACGCCGTCGGCGACTGCCGCAGGTGTCTTCTTCGCGGTCAGCACGCACGTCGAAGAGCTCGGCCGTGAGCGCGTACACCCGGTCTTCCTGCTCGACGAAGCGCACCTTCTTCATCAAGACGTGCTCGATCATCTTCATATCTTGCTCAATTACCAGTGGGACAGCCAAGCCCTGTTGTCGCTCGTCTTGGTCGGGCTGCCTGAACTTGAGAATCAGCTGGAACGGCGGCGCAACCGCTCCCTCTACTCGCGCATCCATCATCGATTCGCGATCCACGACGCCACTGGTGAAGACGTCGCCGAGTACGTCGCGCATCGGCTCGCGCTCGCGGGCGCTGAAAAAAGCATCTTTGCGGCCGATGCTGTAGCCTTGCTGCATGAGCACGCCACTGGTGCACTTCGCGACATCGACCGGATCGCACAAGGCGCGATGCGTGATGCAGCGCGCCGGAAGCGCAAGGCGGTCGATCGTGAAGCCATAGAGCGTGTGCTCGCTGGGCGCATGCCCATCGCATAGGCCGCCGATAGAGCCAAAACGAGATGGCCATCGCGCCCGGTAAACAGCACCGGCCTGCGCGATGGCCATTTTTCCTTTGCAGCCAGCATGATCCGCGGTGGCCATCAGGCACACGTCCGCATGCGCTCAGACCGCGATGGACATCGCCAACCGGCGCGCGCACCCGCTCAGGCGATGGCCATCAATCTGCTGTCTCACAACGCCATCATCCAGCCGTCGCGATAACAGGTGGGCCGCGATGGTCACGACCGCACCGCGCCCAAGGGGGTCTTCCTTGCTGCGGCGAAGGCGCACGAGGAGCTGATCCGCGCGGAGCGTGAGATCCTCGACCTGCAGGGCGGCGAGCTCGCTCGAGCGAAGCGCCCCCCAAAACCCGACGAGCAAAAGGACGCGGTCGCGATCCTCGCGCGCGCTGCGCCGAAGGTTTTGGGTGATCTGCACGATGTGCTCGTATAGGAGCGCGGGCGCGCCCTCCTCTTTCGAGCCGTGCACGCGGGCCATGCCGCGCTCGAGCCGGCGGATGCGAACATCGCGATCGGGGCGCGGCGTTCCGGCTGCGGCATGGGCGAGCCCGATAGCGACGCGTGCGCGGCGCACGGTGCTGACCTTGCGCCCGCCCTCGAGCAGCTCGGTCAGATAGAGCGCCAGGGTGTCGGTCGACGCCGGCGGCAACGCTCGCTCGGTACACCAAGCGCTAAACGCGCGCACGTCGCGCTGATACGCGCGAAGTGTGTGCGGGTTGCTCGCGTTCGCTAGATAGAACTGCGCACGCTCGGCGAGCTCGGGCGCCGCCAGCACGCTTGGCACTCGTTGCACGTGCTCGAGCGGCGCGAGTTGCGCGCGCTCGAGCTGAGACCAGAGTTGCAGCTGCGTGGACGGCATGGACGTGATCGTGATCGCACTGCGAATTGCCGTCAACCACCAACGATCCTCGATTCGCAGCTTCGCGCGAATACATGTTCACGAAGGGCAGATAACTCCTGCGGGCGGTAGCGAGTCGAGACGGATAACAGTTTGCTTGAGTCTGCCGCCGAGCCTCTGCATTCTGCGTCTGCGAAAGACCCGGCACGTAGAGCACAGCAGACTTCGCGGTCACATGCGGTGGGTGCGGGGGTCGACGGCGATCTCTGTTCGCAGCCGCGCGGGGTTTTGGCTGTGAATCGAGCACAGTTCGACTTTACGTTGTGCCCCTATGATAAAGCCCATTGCGTGGATGGCGACTTCTTCTTTGTTGGCATCATTGTGCTGGCTTTGGCCGGCATCATCACCTTCCGTAACTCGATCGTGGGTGACCATGACAGCCCGTTCACGGTCATATTGCTGTTTGCGTTTCTGGGCTTAGGTTTAGCGGGCCAGGCGGCGCGCATGCTTGCTGGGGCCTGCGGCAAGGCCGAGCAGAAGGAAAGTGCTTCGGTGTTTTGGGGCGCGCTGAAGGTTACGAGCAAACAGTGTGAGAATATTGGCAAGAGCCCTCCTTGGCTTCTGCTCTCCGGGCTCGCCGCTGGCCCGTCGGTGCTGCTGACGTGGTACTGGCGCGATAAGAAGCGGCGAGACGACCACGCGATTGCGCTCGCTGAGCGCCAGGCTGCTGCAAGCCAGCTCCGCCATAGCGAACAAATCCTTGCTGCAGAACGAGCGCGTGCGGCTGAGCAGCAGACTCTTAATCAGCAGGTCGCGTTTGCCACCCGCTATACCAAAGCGGCGGAGATGCTGGCGGCGCCCGACGAGATGACGCGCATCAACGGTCTCGAATCGCTCTTCGACATTGCCCTGCAGTCCAAAACGCATCGAGCGGCTATCTCCCGCACGTTTGCGGCGTTCGTGCGTACGCATGCTAAGCCGCCGGCAGATCGACCGCGGAGCCTCGATGACGCCTATGAGGTGCACGTGCCAGCGGCGTTCGTCCAGTCGGCCATACGACTTCTTGGTCTCGGCGAATGGGCAAATGAAGATTGGGAGCGCGACGACGTGGATTTGCGCGAAGTGACGCTCGAGCGGTGTGAAGCCAAAGGAGCGCATCTTCCGGGCGCACAACTGCGGGGAGCCGACTTGCGCGAAGCGGACTTTGAAGGAGCAAACCTGCAGAGAGCGAACCTGGAACGAGCGTGTCTCGTGCACGCGAACCTTAAAGGCGCCGATCTCCGGGGTGCTCTGCTCTACGAAGCGGACATACGAGGCGCGAAGCTTGTGGGCGCGAAACTCGATCATGCGAACTTTTACGAGGCGGTTCTAGACGATGCTGACCTTGGGATCGCGCAGCTATCGGTTACAACGTTCAACCAAGCGAGTTTGAAAAACGCGGTCCTTCGACACGTCCACGCCAGAGGAGCTTCGCTTGTGGGCGCTGATCTGCAGGGCGCAGATCTGAATGGTGCCAATCTTCACCACGCCATTCTTGATCGAGCGAATCTTCGGGGAGCTATTTTACAACGTGCGAACTTATCCTATGTGGCGCTTCGACACGCCGTGCTGGATGACGTGAAGCTCGAAGGCGCGCAGTACACGGATTCGACCATCCCGCTTCCTTTTGACGATGAGGAAGCGTCGAGACGCGGCATGGTGAAGCTGCCTCCTAGCTGATATCGGTTGTTTAGTGCGCGCGAGCGATTTCGCCTGGGTACTGCCTAGCTCAAACGGATGACTATCGCGCCACCGCCCAACCGTCCGGCACCAGCTATGTGCGTTCGGAAGTCGTGAAGAATAAACGAACGCATCAAGACGCCGCGGCGCTGTCGGCACCAGATCACAAGCTCACGCGCTTGCACGTATGCGACCCTATCTCTTGTCGCAGTTGTATGCTGCAAATCCTGGTTCGCTGTGGACATGGAACGAGATATCAATGGCAGTGAAAACGCCGGAGTCCACTACGGCAGCGCTGCGCCGCAAGAGACCGCCGCGCGCCGGAGGAGGTAGAGTCACGACGTTGCTAACCGGGTGGAGTGCAATCGGATCGAGTAGCACGAACTCCTGTGAATGGTCGGGCACGCATCCGCTGCAGGTGTCGATGTGTTTGCCGCGACTCCAGAGTACACCGACCGCATCGTCAAACTCGAACAGCGTAGGTTCGACTTCGTCCACATGATCTTGCATCGAACGGAGATCGGCCGGCGGCGCGAGCGCATGGCCCGAAGGATTGACGCGTAGCAAGCGCACGATCGAGTGTGCGCCCTTATGGTCGTCCTCCGAGTTGCCATAGCTCCCTTCGGTCCACCCGACGAGATAACCGTGGTCTGTTGCGAGAATCGCAAGACTGTCTGAACCGAAGGAAGCGCCGAATGCGCCCTGCCGAAGTTCAGTGAGTCGCACAGGCGCGCCCTGCGGCTCGCCTGCGACGTCAACGCGAGCGAAAAAGACCTCGGCGGGAGCGTCCGCGTTGGCACCGGTCGTTGCTTTCCAGAGTAGCGCGAAGCCGCCTTCTACAGCGGGCGCGATGACCGGCTGCACGTATCCCGTATTGCTTGCTACTTGAATAGGCTCGCCAACGCGTTCCCCTTGTTCGCTAATGCTGACAAAGAAAACGCCCCGGTCCCCTGCATCGGCGTCACTCGCACTTGTTTTGATGCCGTTCCATACAAGACCGACTTCACTCGATGAGGCGCGCGCGGCGCGCGCTTGAATCTCATCAACATAAACGCTGTCAATGATTCGCTTGGGTGCGATTGCGATGTCACCTCCGGCGTTGATGGTCGTAAAGGCCAGGTGCCTGTGGCCCTCACTGCCTTGAGTCCAAATCAAAGCGTGTGCACCTTCGTCAAGCGAGACCAAAACGGGAAACCGAGCCAGCGCCGGGTTTTCGACTGGAACCACAGTATTCGCGCCGAATGCACCGCTACCGTCGACCTCGGATACGAGCAGCTTGGAGTCGCCTTCCTGAAAGACGTTCGAGCTCATCCATTCGACCCGCGCGAGCCAGGCATAGCCGTCTGCCGCCTGAGCCATTGCATGCCCGGCCGCTCCCCATTGTCGCGGCTTCAGATCTTTGAGTTCTTGGGCCACGAAGCATTCGTAGTCAGGCCTCGATGGTCGCTGTAGGATCGCTGAGCTGGGGTCCTCGACGGCGGCACTGTCGTCGCTGCAGCCCAACATGGCTGCGGAAATCATCGCAAAGCGAGAGGCTGGCTTGTACATCGGTTCTTCTCCGATTGGCGGGGCGGGTTCAGGGTTCGATGCTGACGTAAGGTCTGACTTGTTTGATCACCACGGTCCCATCTCGCGTGAGTTTAACCTCGAAATCAAGACTGAGCGGGGTTCGGTGCGAGTACACCTCGCGTGTGAAATGGTCGTGTACGCGAAAGAGCAGCTCGGCAAGATGGCTGAGCTTTGCGTCCGGCCAGACATGCTCGTCCTCTGGCACAAGCGAAGAACCCACGCGCCTCTCGATGTTGCTAGGCAAGAGCGTGTCTCCCTCACGTCGGAATGTCAGTACCTCCGATACGGCAGTTGGGATCTCTGGTCGGACAACGCTGAGCTCACCTACCTGCGAGTTCAAGCGATACATTGGTGCGCTGTCGTCGACGTGGAGATTGGAAACCGCAACCGCGTTGATGCGCTCGAGCGAATATGCGGGATGTACACAAACGCCCATGTACGCGAGGCGGTGATCGATGCCGTAGTATGCTCGCTCGTCAAAAGCACGCTCGTTCCATAGGCTCGCCCAAACCTTGATGAGAGCTTCGGCAACCGGCTTTTCCTTCGTCAGATCTTCTTCGGCATCTTCAATTAGGTCGTTGAGATACGTGCGTTCGGGATGCTCAGCAAGCTCAGTTCTGTAATGGGCCAACTGCTTTTCGAGTGCGCCAGCCTTTGCCGGCTCCAGGCATTTGGATGGGCCCGTAAGGTCATCGTCGAGATCATCTGCAAGACAGCCGCTGCGTGAATCGTACAAACCTGCGCCCGTGAACGCATCGAGATCCTCGACGTTCGTGCTGCTTCGGAAGCGCATGAACTGGTTGCGTCCTGTCTCTCCAAAGACAGATGCGATGGATTGCGTGATGGCTTCCAGCAGTGACGTGTCAGGTTTTTCGGCTCTGATGCGGGAGCGCAACGCTTGGAGCGCGGTGCGACGCTCGACTGCATTACTCATCAAGTCTGCCGTGAGAAGCGCGTCCGCGTGAACGTCTAGACCGGTGTTTTCCATGAAGTCTCGGTAGTGGACGAGTGGGATACCAAATCCATCCGGCCGCTCTTCGCCTTCCAAGACACGCGTCAACTCGCCCAGGTTGGCGCATTTTGCGCCATAGGCGTCTGCGTCCGCAGCTCGCAGTTGGACCAACGGCGTGAGCGCGCGTGTCTCGAGATTTGCCTGGGGTGCCGGGACACGCGGGCGACGCTCCTCCCAGAACGCGTCGGCGGCCGCGGGATCCGCGGGCTCGATCACGAACCGAGTCGCGTCCACGACGACGCGCACCAACTGGTCCGCCAACGCAGTGATTTGACTGTTCTCATAAATGTCAGGTACCGAAGCATTCGGCGTCGCCTTCTCACGTAGTCGAAGATTGACATGGCCTAGCTCGCTCTGCGGATTCTGTGTGATCAGCCCCGCCACGATGGATATGTCATTGGGAGCGCTCTCGACGATCACTACATCCCGAGGCCCATACGTCTCCAACTCCTGACCGCGCGGAGTGACACGCAGATAGCCGTAGCCTTCACCGCTCGTATAAGCGACATGCGAGACAGTCCCCAACAGATCCGCCGGACGCAGGGCGGAAATGCCAGCATCGGTCAGCGCACGTTTCTCACGCTCGACCATCAGTTGCTGATCTAAAGTCTCGGGCACGAAAACGAGCCGAGCGCTCGCGAATGGTGCGCACGCCTTGAGGCGAGCATCGACTTCTGCAATGGCCTGCACATCCACGCCACCAGCCTCTGCATACACAGAGTACGAGAACACGCCGCGATCGCCGCTGACTGGATGCCTCGCCTCAGGCCAGCGCTGAACAGCGCCACCCCAAAGTCGCCGCGTCGACCTGCTCAAGACGAGACTACGGTATGCGTCGTGGCTCAAACCTCGCTGCTCGGGAAAGCTTTGCAGAAAGTGCAAATGCCACGAGAATTGATTCATGTTCTGGAAGTAGCAGCTTGCTTGAAGCCCCGGGACAGGCGTCTTCCCATCGATGCGCGCGACATATTTCAGCGTCCGCGCAGCCGCGTCCCCTCCGTCTCCCGTGATCGACAAGCGGTCGAAATCAGCTTCAGCTAGCAGCGCAGTCAAAAACGATGGCGCTGCACCTCCGTCGCTGGCACCAGCGCCGCCGCACGCACCGCAGCCGATCATAACTACGAACAGAGCTATACAGCTCGATGCAGCAAGCGAGCGAACCTTTTCGTGTTCCATACATACCTGCAGCACATCCTACGAAGTCGCAGAATGTCGTCGGACTACTATCATGACGCGCGTATGGGGGCTGGTGTAAGTAAGACGACTCTTGTTGGTGGCTGAGGAGCAGTCACAGCTGTCCTTTGTAGAGCTCACCGAGTCACTGCGCCTTCAATCCCTTGCGGATGAGCAATTGTAAGCGATCAAAGGCTGGCTCGCCACTGGCGCTGCAAATGCCAGCGATTGCGACGCCGGATTGCGCTGGAAAAGGGACTAGGTCACACGGTCATCTGACAGTCATATTAGCAAACGACGAGGTTGTATGGTGACACTCAACACAACGATGCTGACACCGGAGTGGATGGCTTGTGATCCGGCGTACAAACGCCGGGCGTGACAAGTGCGTGTCGCAGGCAGGATTTGAGCACGCCGTGCGCGCAATGAAGATGCCGAAAAATTACCGCGCATTACGCCGACGCGGCGACGTCTATTAGACGGTGAACGCACGTTGGGATTGAGATCAAGCAGGCCAAGGCTTGCTCTGTTGAGCTTCAAACGATTAAACAGTCAGCATACATGTGTGGTTTACATTAGATGTTGAAGCTTGCTACGAGCCACGTCACCAGAAGACTTCCGACTGATGTATGTGGCCGAGTACGGTCTACGACAGCAGGTTCGAGAGTCGACCGAACGACATAACGACGCGATTGGTAGGGGAGGCTTGTATGCGCAAGTTGTCTAGAAGAAACGGTACTTCACTGACTGCGATAACCATGGGCTTTGTCTGTTCTGCATATTCGTCGCTGGCGGCGGCGCAGTCAGACGAACAAGACGTCCGCCGTGCGGAAGGGATCGCGCGGAATTACGCTGCAGAGCAGCTCGGCGTTGACATCGCGAGTTTAAGCCTGAGCGAAGCGCGTGTAGTTGAGCTCGGGAACATTGGACGCACGATCATCCGCTTCAAGGTGATCGGCGTGGGCCGAGCCTTTGGAGTTGATGTCGACGCATCTTCAGACGAGATCGTCGAGGGCAGCTCGCTCGTTACCGAAGAAGGCAACGCAGCGCGCGAGAAGGCCGGCAAACTGGGCACCGTTTTGCGAGAGCGGTTGGCTGCTGATCCCGCGCTTCAAAGGGTGCCGGTGACGATCTGGCTCAACGCACCAACTGACGATAAGGCGCCTCCAATCAAGCCGAGCATGTCGCGCGATACGCCGCCATTGGAAGCAGCTGCGATTGCCGAAATAGCAAAACGCGCCGTGGATCGCCGCACGCAAGAAACCGCTGCCGTTCGTGCTTCCATGCTTAAGACACTGCAGGTTGTTGATCCCGAAGCACGGGTCGACGACGTGATCCCCATCGCGTACGCGACCGTTGGGCGGGATTTTCTGACGACACTGCAGTCCTCTGACGACGTTGTGGAAGTCGACCTGGATGACGACCGCACGACCCGAGACCTAAGCACGGCCACGCAGACCCTGGACTGCGTTCCAGAAGTTCATGACGACTACGGCATCAACGGAGCCGGTGAGGACATCGGGCAAGTAGAAGCGACGGGCACCGCCAGGATTGCGACCCACGATTGTCTCGACCAGATCACGCAGCCGGGGACGGGATCCGCGGATTCGCACGCCACGGCCGTAGCCGGAGTCATGATCTGCCACTTCGATGGCCTGTCACACGGGTCTGACCTGTATCTGGGTCGAGGCACAACTTCCAGCACCCTGCAGACCGCTGGCGGAGACGCACGCAACTGGGGAGCGCGCTCGCTCAACCTTAGTTTTGGCGTTGGGTCTGATCTGACTGTCAATAATCATGACAAGTACTTCGACGACCTATTTTTCACCAACTGGATGACAGTTGTTAAGTCGTCGGGCAACCGCGGCAACGCAGGGTGTACAGCAGGCACCGACGGGAATGTCACGCATCCAGGACTCGGGTACAACACGATCACCGTCGGCAACTTCAATGATCAAGGCACGATCCCGCGCGCGGGCGATACGATGCAAAACTGCTCGAGTTGGCGCGATCCAAGCTCGACGAACAGTGATCGCGATAAACCAGAGGTTGCTGCTCCCGGCACGAGCATCAGCCTGCCGAATCTCTCAAACGGGTTCACGAACGAAACCGGAACAAGCATAGCGGCGCCAATGGTGACCGCCACCGCGGCGCTCATGATGAACGCTGACAATCAGCTCAGGATCAATCCAGAGGTGATTAAGGCCGCGATCATGTCGACTGCACGGTTCAACATTGAAGGCAACACTCGCCTCAGCGAGTTTGATGGGGTAGGCGGCATCAATACGCGTGACGCCGTAGACGTTGTCCGTCCCGCCAGCACACCGAATGCCAACTGGCGCTCCGATCCGATCAACTGCGGTAGCCTACCCTACACTTACAACTTCTATGCAGTTGCCAACAGGCCGGTGCGGGTAGTCATTGTATGGATGCAAGATCCGACCTACACCAACTACACGACGCAGCCTGGTGCGGATCTGGACCTCGACATCCATTCACCAAACGGGACGTTCATAGCCACGTCGAACTCCTATGACAATACATACGAAGTGGTAGATTTTACGCCGACGACAACAGGGACCCATCGCGCGACCGCGACTAGCTACCGCTGCGACAAGTCTCCTGCGTACATTGGCACGGCGTACTATCAGGCGCCATGACCGTCAGCTCCGCTAGAGTGCTACGCCTGCACGTTGTTTGAGCGTATCGGCCTACGGATGGACGTCCAGTGTTGACGTCCATCCGTTCCACTTAGTCTGTTCGTTCTAACGTTCGTTGCTGTCTTTCTTCAGCGATCGTTTGTGGTGTTGCCGCTGCAGGTTGTTTGGATTTCCTCGTCAAGCGGAACCCAATTTGCGGGGATGCACGTTGTACCGAATAGCCAATGTTTGCCTGCGGCGTCGCGAGCATACGTTTGAGCCTCGCCGCAAGGCTTGTCACTTGCCATGCAACCCACGACGACAGGTTCTGACGAGCACTCTGAAGTATCGAGTGAGAACGCCATGATGGTGGTACAGGCAGCAGTCGCTTCGCATGCAGCGCGGTCGAGTTGATCACATGCGGCGGCTGGCAGCTCGCATGGTGCTACACTCGACGCATCTAGCTGAATCGCGGTCCATCCGTTCGGAATGCAAGTGGTGCTGAATGCCCATTGCTTACCGTCCGGATCGCGTGCGTAGCTAGTGCTCTCGTCGCACGGGGTATTTGCCTCGATGCAGCCGACGTTTCTGGGCTCTGGCATGCATCCAAGCCGCTCGGCTGCAACGGCCTTGATCGTGGCGCAGGTCCCATCATCTCCGCAATCCAGCGCGCTGCGGGACGGGCAATCTGTGTGGGATACGCAGGCAGCCCCGGACATGAATAGTGCATACGTCGCGTTTATTAAAGGTCGATGCATGTCGCTGTCTCCGGCACGGTAGAACGTTCGTGCATGTAGTCTGATCGTCGGTGCTCCAGGCTCCAAGGCCGGGCGCCGATCGTAGAGCTGTGTTGGCCCGTTCACCAGGGCCTCGCGAGCCTCGGCAGCGGCTCACTGCTACTCGACTGTTCGTCGCTTTGTCACTACGATGGCCGCTGCGTGCGGACGGGCCGCCGGAACGTCTGACCGGAGACCCGCGCAACGCGGTCTGCCGGCCGCGCGCGTTAGCGTCGCGGTCGATGCGGGCCAGCGAGCGCATGTCTCTTGCTCGGATGCCCGCTTCAGCAGGTGGCGACGTTTCGCAGCGGCTGGAGCAATGGGCATTTGGCAAGCAGCACGCCGATGGACCTGCACGCGTGCGGGATGGCACTGCCGAGTCAGTTGGAACGTTGGAACGTGCGTCCGAGAAGGAGCCAACAAAGATGTGGCGACCCTGCCCGAGGGTGATCCATGAACCACGAAGTCTTTGATGGGCTGCTGTGGCGGCTCGGTCGTGCCTGCGCACCTCGCGCGAACCCCTCGCCTCTTTCCGTGCAGCTGGGCGCCCGCGGCGGCGAGTGCTCAGTGCGAGACTACTCGGCGATTGCGCCGGCTATTCGGCTTTCGCAATGAATGATGCCTCGTGAAGCGTCAGAGCTGCTGTGCGGGAGGAGGGCCCCGTGGATGGCCGGTGGCCGATAACTGATCGGAATCGGTTGGATGAGCGTTGCACGTGCTTGTGGCTTGCGCCGCGACGCGGTGACATTCTCGGGTGTTTAGCTGAGAGGCCGCGTTCTCTACGGCCCACCGCAAGGGAAGGAACGGGTGACGCCCATTGTGGCCGAGCGCAGCGTTTCCGCACGAGTGAGCGATAGCGGTGTGACCCGATGGTTTGGTCTTCGGTACGATCAGTCTGCTCGATCAGCAGTTAGATGGCGTGGTTCGATTGCCGGCAATCTAGGTCGGTCTGATGGATCTCTTTGCGTTCGTCGCGCTGCACCTGACACTCTTCAGCGCGAGGGTTCGTCTGGCCGACTCGATCATTGCGGCGAGCGAGGCGCTCGCATTTAGGTGCCGTTGATTGCCGCTGCCACTTCGCGTGCGACCGAAGCGTACAGCGCCTTGAACTCCGCATCGCCGAAGCCGGAGCCGCTTGTGAGAAAGCCTGCATCGCGGTCGCTGGCGCCGCGGTAGTAGCCGATCACATCGATGTGATCGGCGATCACCAGCGCGACCACGCGATCGAGCTCCGCAGCGACCGAACCTTCGGTCACCGGCAACACTTGCCGGCAGGTGTCGACGATGCCGTCGCTAGAGCTCCGCTCGAGCGCTGGCAACTCGCCCTTCCCCAATACTTGCAGCTGTGGGCGGCGCGCGATCAGCTGGGCACGAACGCGCTGCTCGCTCGCGTCATCAGTCGGTGCCTCGCGTGCGGTGGTGTCGTACAAGAGCGAAAACAGCACGCCTGCGCCGCTCGTATCGGGCTCGCGCCGCGCGATCGTCACGAAACGCCGGCGCTGGATCGCTGTCAGCGCAGGATCTTCGGCGCTGTGCTGCATGCGCTCTGTCACAGCTTTTGGCGCCAAGTCGTCGATCAGGTCGCGCGAGAGCAGCAGGCTGAGCAGGTAGGTCACGCCGACATTGCCGCTGTGTAGAAAGCCTGAGATCACATTGCCAACCGATTCGTCGCGGCCCAGCAATCGCAAGAGCGCAGCAGCTGCGCCGAGCAGCGCACGAGGTCCGCGCACCAAGAGCAGTGACACGGGCGCACGAAGCACATCGCCAAACGAGTCGATGGCGCTGAAGCGGGCAAGTGGGCTATCTGCGAGGGAGGTGCCCGCGAGCGGCGCGGCCAGCGTGATCACCGAGCGGATCGCGCTGCGCGCATCGCCCGCGCGCCGTGATGTCTTGGCGCCAGCAGGCAGCGTGCGCGACAGTAGCTCAGCGTCGAGGCCGCCGGTGCTGTGACCGACGAGATGCAAGCGCGCGCCTGGATAATCACGCAGGATCGCATTGAGCTGCTCGAGCAGCACCTCTTGCCGCTCGTCGAGCGAGCCCGCGGGCACGGTTTCCACAGCGTCCACTTCGATCTTGCGGCCTTGGTCCGCCTCGGCCAGCGCATCCGCCAGCGCCTGACCGACCGTGCTTGCGAAATAACTGAAGTCGCCTAGCTGGTTGAAGCCGAGGAACCCCGGAATCAAGACCACGCGGTGCACGGACAGCGGACGCGGAGCGGCTTTGGCCGCGCGGAAGGTCTTTCTTTCCATCGGCCTATGAAGCCAAACCCGGCCGGCGGGAGCAAGCGCTACACCGCGTCGAAGAGCACGTCGTAGCGGGTCACAAGGCCCCCTGAGCGCTTGGCATTGGCGGGATCGAGCACGGTGTAGGTCGGGCGCTGCTTCGAATAGGCGCGGCAGATGCCGGCGATCACGCCCTCGTTGACGTAACAGGGATACGGCGTGTCATCGACCAGGCACATGCGACCGACTTGCTCGTGCTCGACGCGCCAGCAGCCGACGACCTCGGCGGGCGCACGCAGATGAGACTCGAAGTACGCGACCTCGGTGAAGCGCAGCGCGTCTGCGAGCGACTTCACCATCGGCGGCCAAGGCATCGTCGAATAGATGCGCTCACCCGCTTGGCGCACGCTGTTTGGACCGATGCGCTTTTCGACCAAATAGAATGCCGCTACCAGCTTCCACATCAACCAGTCCGAGCCGTCCGTGTATTTGACCTGTGCGAACAGCTCGGTCACGAGGCGCGGCATGACTTGGAGCGTGGCGCGAAAGATCTCCGAGTTCTGTGAGGACGCTTGGGCGTCCGCTGGAAGCACGTCGCGAAACTGCGCCGGCAGCAGCGGATAGATCTCCTTCGAGATGGCGTCCATCTCTGCGCGCGACACAAACCTTGGCATCCCTTGATCGTATGAAAGCCCAGTCCATGTCGTCCATCTGTGATCATGTGACTCCTAAGGTGGTACACGCGGCTTCGCCGGCTTCAACAGGTTGAACATTAAGCTGACGATTGTGTTGAAGGAATCGCGCGCGACGACAAGTAACCTGTGTGGTGGCGGCTGACAGTGACTCGCGAGTGGGCAAGTCTGACTGTGCGTCGAACGAACGAGGTCTTGGATGCGAAGAGGCGATGGTGAGCTGATTCTATTCTGGTTACTGCCTGCGTTGGGCGTGACCTGGATCGCGGCTTGTTGGATGTTCCCGGGCTTCAATCCGCCGATGTCACCGCGGATGCCTGCAGAAGATGTCGCGGCGTTCTACCGCGATCCCCACAACGCTGTGCTGACGAAGATCAGCATGGTGCTGTTCAATTGGTTTTGCGTAGGCATGATCCCGTTTCTCGCGTTGATCATCACGCAGATCCACAGGATGGCGCATCACACGCCGATCTGGGCGTTTGCATTCATCGGCTGCATGGCAGGTGGGCCGACGCTGCTCTTCACCGCCGATCTGTTCTGGTTGGTCGCAGCATTTCGGCCCGAGCGCGATGCGGCGTTGACCCAGATGTACAACGACATCGCTTGGGTGACGTTCTCCGCGCAAGCTGGTTTTCTCGTCGCGCAGTGCATATTCCTTGCGATAGCGATCTACTTGGACCGCCAACCAAAGCCCGTCTTCAAGACCTGGGTCGCGCACTTCAACTTGGTCGTCGCTGCAGCGCTCGTACCGGCGACGTTCTCCGCAGTATCATTGACCGGACCGATCGCTTGGGATGGCATCGCTTCGTTTTGGGTCAAGAACGGCGCGCTGATCACGTGGCTGATCGTGATGACCGTGGTTCTCGGCACGACGCTCTACGCACAACGTCGTGAGGAGGCATGGGTACGATGAGTAACGCACTGGTAGAAGCGCAGCCGCTTCCCGCGCCGTTGTCCGAGCGGATCGCTTGGCAGCTTCGTCACAACCGCAAGCTCGATCTGTGGATCGCTTGGTACACGATGGTCGTCTTCTACACGCTGTTTGGCGTGGTGTTTGTGCTGATGACCGAGGTGATGCCACCACCGGGGCCCGATTGGTCGACCGAGCGGATCGTGCGCTGGTTCAGCGATACGCGAGGCGGATTGCTCAACGGCTTTGCGATCATCTTCGCAGTCACCGGCATGGCCGCGATGTGCAACGCCATCATCAGTTATTCGATGTGGCGCATGTCCGTGAGCAAAGCGTTCTCGTACGCGTATCTGATCATCTATTCGCTGGCGGCGATTCCGGGCATGTTGTTTTGCGCGATCTTACTGACAGTGGGCGCGCTGCGACCCGAGCGCGATCCCAAGCTGCTGGTCTGGTTGTACGAGGCCGCGTTCCTCACGTTCGTAGGGACCATGGGGATCTTCCTGGTAGGCACATTGGTCTGGATGATCGCGATCCTGATAGACAAGAACCGCGTGCTGCCGGCGTGGTTTGGTTTTCTCAACATCTGTAACCTGCTGACTGAAGTGGTGGTCGCACCCGCTTGGACAGCGCGGCGCGGTGCGTTTTCTTGGAACGGCTCGGTCGCGTTTTGGATCGATACGATCGTGTTCGTGGTCTACACGTGTGCGTTCATTTGGGTGCTCAGGCGCATGGTCGAACGCGAAACGTTCAGCGCAGGAGCCGCACCATGACCACCATCACGTTCTCGCCCGCGAGTGAGCCGGCGGAGCTATCGGACAAGGTCTCTGGCGCATGGGCGTTCATCCTGATCGAATGCGCCACGTTCTCAGCGTACTTCATCGTGTACATGCTCTACCGCATGCACGATCCGGCGACGTTCGCCGAGGCACAGACACACCTGAGCCCGACCTTTGGCTTGGTGAACACGCTGATCTTGCTGGCGAGCTCATGGCAGGTCGCTCGCAGTGTCCACTCCGCTCGCGCAGGGCGATACGATGTGGCCTGGCGACAAGCGGTGCTAACAGTCGCGCTCGGCCTCGCGTTCGTCGTGTCCAAGCTCAGCGAGTGGGGCTTCGAGATCCAACGCGGCTACACCTTCGAGACCAACGACTTCTTCGCGTTTTATTTCTTCCTCACAGGCATCCACGTCGTCCACGTGCTGCTCGGGTTCGTGTTCATGGGCGTGGCGCTGTACAAGCTGCACGAGCGCGACGTTCACAGTGAAGCGCTAGAGATCGCCGGGATCTACTGGCACATGGTCGACTTTCTTTGGGTAGTGATCTTTACACTGCTCTACGTGGTGAGGTGAGCTCATGAGCAAGGCGATCGAAGGACATCTGTTTCGCGTGTGGCTCGCGCTCAGCGGCATCACGCTGCTGTCTTACTGGTTGGGCTCGGAGAGCGCTGGGGGCGGCGCGCTGGTCAGCTACGCTGCGCTGCTGATCGTAGCGATCAAAGTGCGCGTGATCGCCTCTGAGTTTATGGAAGCGCGGCGTGCATCCAAGAAGCTGCAGCTCGCCATGGACGCATGGCTGTTTGTGCTGCTCGCCGCGCTGACTGCCATCTACACGTTCAAGCTGGACATGCCCGCAGTCTAAAGTCCAAGCGCGTTATGCGCGCGCGACGTGGCCTGCGCTCGCTCCGCTGACGCCGATGCCTCGGTATTCAAGGTATGCGAACGCTGTGACCGCGACCGCGTGGACAGCAGCGAATGCCTCGCCCAGCAGCGCGACCGGCATTGTGGCTGCGACGACGAGCGCAGCCACGGCCCAGGCGAGATTGCCGACAATCACCAGCCAGATCAGGCTCGACCACACGCTGCTGCCCTTGGCGAGCACGACGAGCAGCGCGACGTAGCCGACCAGAAAGACGCCGGTGCCGAGCAACAGGCCGGCGGGCAACCCCGTGAGCGCGGCCAGAGGCTTGGTCGCTACCAGCTGCAGGAGGGCGACCGCACCGCTGACGCCAGCGTCGGCGAGCAGGACGCGTTTCAGGAACGAGCTGGGGATGATGCGAGTCATGGCGATTTCCTTCTGTTTTGCGGCAGCGTGAGCGCCGACCGTGTTTAGAGATTGAGCCCGCCCCAGCCGCAAAGCGATTACCTCAGAGGTCATGGTCCTGCGGTGGGCTTCGATTAAGCTGTGGACCATGACAACCGCCCGTCCCGTGGGAGAGCTGCTGCGCGATTGGCGCCAGCGCAGGCGCATGAGCCAGCTCGCGCTCGCCGTCGAAGCCAACGTCTCGACGCGCCACCTGAGCTTCATGGAGTCAGGTCGCTCGGCGCCCAGCCGCGAGATGATCCTGCACCTCTCGGAGTATTTGGACATCCCACTGCGCGAACGCAATCGGCTGCTCTTGGCTGCGGGCTTTGCACCCGGATACGAAGAGCGGGCGCTGAGCGATCCGGATCTGCGTGCAGCGCATGAAGCGATGTCTGCCGTGCTCGACGGGCACGACCCCTACCCCGCGATCGCGATCGATCGTCGCTGGACGTTGGTCGCGGCCAATCGCGCGGTGGCGCCGCTGTTGGCTGACTGCGCGCCCGAGCTGCTCACCGGGACGATCAACGTGCTGCGCTTGAGCCTGCATCCGAAGGGGCTCGCACCGCGCATCGACAACTACGCGCAGTGGCGCGGCCATCTGCTGCAGCGCGTGGCGCGCGGCATCGAGCTCAGCGCCGATCCAGAGCTGATCGCGCTGCACGAGGAGCTGCTGGGCTATCCCGCGCCGCCGCAAGCGACGAGCTCGGTCGTGCGCCCTGAGCCCATGCACGAGATCGTGATTCCGATGCGGCTGCGCAGTCCGCTCGGTTTGCTCAACTTCATCAGCACCACGACCGTGTTCGGCAGCCCGCTCGAAGTGAGTCTCTCGGAGCTCGCGATCGAGGCGTTCTATCCAGCGGATGCAGCAACCGCTGAAGCTCTACGTCGGGCGCACCCAACGACGTGATGTCGCTACGACTGCACAGAGCAGCGCACCGCGCTGACGGCTGCTCGACGACTTTAGCTGCCGAGCTTGCTTGTGCGCGTGACGATCGGGGAGCGCGCCGCGGCGTCGGCTGTGCGGGGGACGATTCGCGCATCCTGATTTCCGTAGACAGTGCGTGCACGCAGCGCGCTGCGGACTTCCTCCACAGGGATCGCACGCAGCTCACGCTGAACGACCGCTCCGCGCAACCGAACCGTGCAGCGCTGCGTCCCGCTCGCGAGCACGACGGCACCCTGCTCGATGCGCTCGATCGCGTAGCCGGACACGCGGGCTCCGCGCCGCAGCTGCGAGCGCGGCGACCCGGCGAACATCGCAAAGGAGCGCCCTTCGTCGTTCGGATCGAACTGCACGGCCCGCAGCCGTATGCCCGATGCGCAGGTCTGCTCTGCTGCTGAGGGCTGCACAATTTCCTCGGCCGAGGCAGTGTTGCACCAAGTGCCAAACCCGCTCAGCATCGCAGCCGCGCAGGCGACCCGCTGCAGCCAGGTTCGCGGTAGTTCTGAGGGGGTTTTTGGTTCCACGGGTTCCACGCTCAGCCCGGTTTGCAAAGACTGGTCCAAGCGGCGGCGACAACGCTCGAAGCGACGGGGCTCCGCTTGACGCTCCTCGCGCGCGTGCGCAGCTTGTCGGCACCATGGGAATCCTCGACAAACTGTTAGGTAGAGCAGAGCCAGCGCGTGCACCCCAAGCCCAAACGTCGCGCGGCAACGGCGACCAACAGGCGATCGAGCGCTACCGCTATCTGCTGCGTACCGCGCCTCCCGATGCGATCGAGCAAGCGCATCAAGAAGCCTTTGCGCAGCTCACGCCCGAGCAGCGCGGCCAGGTGCTCGCGGAGCTGTCCCGTGAGGTCCCGCCCGCGGAGCGCGGCCAGGCGCAACCGGAGCCGAATGCGCTCGCTCGCCTCGCCACACGCGCCGAGCTGCGCCAGCCCGGTACGTTGGAGCGGGTGTTCGGTGGCTCGCGCTTCGGCGGGGCGCCAGGCGTCGGCGCAGGGCCGGGCATGGGCATGGGCATGGGCGGCTCGTTCGCAGGCACGCTGCTGAGCAGCATCGCCGGCACGTTCATCGGAACCGCAATCGCGCATCAGTTCTTGGACGGCTTCGGTGGAGAGGGCCACGGTCATAACAACGACCACCAAGCCCACGGCCTGCACGGCGATGGCGATGGCGATGGCGATGCAAACGATCGCGACGACCATGCTGATAATGAAACTCACGAGCAGGAACATCACGAAGAGTACGCAAGCAACGACGACTTCGGAGACGCTGACCTCGGTGGGGACGACTTCGGAGGCGATGACTTCGACGTCTGACGTCATTTGGGTGGGCGGCTACACGCACACGCCCACATCAGCGCGATAAAAGGCTCTCTCCTCCGTCGATCTCGCATTCTAGAAGCATCACAAGCACAGCATACTGGCTCTGGGAGACGCGCCGCTGCCAGCTGCGCGTCGGCGGATCGCTAGCCAGAGAGGGACTGTGCCTGCTACCAAGCTCAGAAGGTCCGCGCGCGTAAGACAGCCTGCAGAGCCCACGCCGCTTGCGCTGACGATGAGCGATGCAGTGCTGTCTGAGCGTCTCGCACAAGGCGATCGCTGGGCGATGGAAGCGGTCTATCGCAAGTACGTCGGCGCGATCTGGGGGCTGGCGCTGCGCATGATGGGCAATCGCGCAGAAGCCGAGGAAGTCGTGCAGGACACATTCTCGGAAGCACTGCACGACGCACAACAAGCGAGCGAGCGGCGCATGCTGCGCAGTTGGCTGATAGGCGTCGCGGTGCAGCACGCGCGGCGTAGGTTCGAGCGTCGGCGTTGGTTGCGCATGTTTGGCTTCGATCGCGGCGAGCACACCCACCGGCTGGACGAGCAAGTCGCTCGCAGCTTGGATGCAGCGCTTGCGAGTGACCTGCACAAGCTCGGCGAGGTGCTCGACCGGATGACACCTCGCAAGCGCATCGCGTGGTGCTTGCGCTACATGGAAGGCTGCTCTGTCGACGAAGTGGCTTCGTATTGCGGGTGCTCGCTCGCGACCGCGAAGCGCGAGCTCGGCATGGCGCAGGCTGTGATCCGTGTACACATGGACATCGAGGAGCCGAGCGATGTCTAAGTTACACGCGCCGCTCCACAAGCTGCTCGAGGAGCCGATCTCCGAGCTGCAAGTGCAGCGCATCTGGCGCCAGGCGCAGTCGCCGCTCGCGCCGACCTGGAAGCACAAGCGCCTGCAGCTCACAGCGGCCGCGTGTGTGCTCGTGTTTGCCGCCGTCGCGGCCCTGCTGCTGCGCTGAGAATCTTAGAAGCCTACGTCGGGCTCGGGACGCGGCGCGAGTTTGGGTGTGACCGCGGACTCTGGCTGCGGTTTCGGCCGACGAGGCTTCACGTGGTTGCGCGGGACGCGAGGCTCCGGCGCGGTCGGCGCCAGCTCGCTCGAGGGCGGCGGCGCCTCGAGCAAGGGTGCTGCTGCTACGGGGGATCGCACAGCGCTCGCGCCGATCGAAAGAGCGGCGACGCGCCTTGGAGCAGGCTCTTCCCACAACAAGCTTACAGCAGCGCCGAGCGCGAGCGCTCCGCTCAGCGCGAGCAGCCACCGCCGCGCCGGTCGATGTCGCACGCGCGGCTCGGTGGGCCCGCTGCTCGTCGCAGCCGTGAGCTGCAGGCGACGACCAGCCACCGAGAATGACTCGAGCGCTTCGGCCAGCGCTTCCACAGTCTGCGGGCGGCGCTTCGGTTCCTTGGCCAAGCAACGCATCACCAGCGCGGACAAACCCGCGGGCAGATCGGCGACGAGCGTGACCGGCGCGACCGGCTCATCCTCGAGCACCGCCGCACACGAGTGCACGATGGTTGGCCTTCGAAACGGCGCCACACCGGTCAAGAGCTCGTACAACACGCAGCCGAGCGACCAAATATCAGAGCGCGTGTCGAGGTCGGGCGCGCCGCGCACTTGTTCAGGCGACATGTACTCAGGCGTGCCGATCGCGACCTGTGAGGTCTGAGCGGTCTGCACGAGATGCGTTCCGGTGCAGAGCTTAGAGATCCCAAAGTCCAACAGTTTGACATGTTCGTCGAGCTCGCGATCGTGATCGCTGCTGACCAAGAACAAGTTCCCCGGCTTGATGTCGCGATGAATGATGCCGAGCGCGTGCGCCGCGCGCAGGCCCTTGCAGACTTGTAGCACGTAGTCACACGCGCGCTGAACCTGCAGCCGTCCGCTGCTGGCGAGCACGCGCTGCAGATCCTGACCGTACAATCGCTCCATGACGATGAACGGTGTGCCGTCTGCCAGCTCCTCCAGATCGATCACCCGCACAACATGCTTACTGTCGATCTGAAAGCCCGCGCGTGCCTCGCGCTTGAAGCACGCGAGCACATCAGGCTCGGACGCATATTCGGGATGTAGAAACTTGAGCGCGACCTGACTGTCGAAGCCGAGATGGCGCGCAGCGAATACGCAACCGAGCCCACCCGCGCCGAGTCGCTCGATCAGCTCGTATTTGCCCGCGAGGCGCTCGCCGTTGCGGAACGGATTGTAAGAGTCAGCGCTGTCAGCAGTGACTTCAGACATAGGTTGATCCTGGTTGCGACGGTGTCCATGTTACGTACGCCGCAGGCCCTGGTGACATTGAAATGCGCTGGGTCGCGTGGACCGAGCAGGGTAGGACTCAGCGGCACATGGCCAAGGTCGGGAACGAGATGCTGCGCATGCAGCCACCTCCTCCGCCGCCGCATTGGCTCTGCGCGTCGCACACCAACGCTGTGTTGCCCGTGTTATCGGGCGCGCAGCGCGTGCTGCATTCGGTGGAGAACACACCATCTACGGAGTTCCCGTGGGCACAGCACGTGGTGCCGCCTTTGCAGTCGCTAGGACGGTCGCACGCGAAGTGGACCTCTTGCTCCGCGCAGGTGGTCGCGGCGCGACAGTACGACTCATGATGGCCGTCGCTGCAACAGATCGCGCCGCTTCCACATTCGCGATCACTCGTACAGCGCAAAGCCAGCGCGCACTCGCGTGGCTGTGCCTCGCACGAGAAATCGTCGGTCACCATTTCGTTCCTGCGCAACGCCGAGATGCAACAGTACAGACCACGCGTCCGGTCGCACTCGATGACACCGCACGGGACTGCGCGCGGACCTCCCTCACCTTCTTCGGTCGGAGGTGAGCTGCCCGAGTCCGGCGCGCCCGCATCGCGCGTCGGCGGCTTGCCGGTATTAGGCGTTTTCGAGTCCGCGCCGCCCACTGGGGCATCTGGCACCCCAGCGTCGAGCGACGAAGACGGGACGCCCGCGTCTCGCGCAGCGGATGGCTTGTTGTCGATGACCGCACCGCGATGCACCGGACAAACCGTGTTGTCGCCTTCGAGCATTTGCGAAGGGATGCTCGCCATGAGACCGGAGCTCACAAAGGCCGGCTTACCGCCCACGAGCTCCACGCACCAAATCTCGACAGTGCCTGCGGAGATCGCGCCACGGTCATCCCACGCGAGCGCGGAATACGTGCCAACTGCGGTGATCGACTCGCCGGTCGCAAGCTTGCCGAGCGCACGCAGGATGTGAGTGGGACCGAGCTCGACCAGCTCGCCGCTGCTGAGCCTTCGCAAGCCGTTTGCGATGCTGTGGCCGTTCAGGTCACCTTGCGCGGCGACGATGGCGTACGCGATCGCGTAAGTCGCATCGTAGCTCGCACCCACGCCGGCGCTCGTAGCTTCATCGAAGTCTGGATAACGCGTGCTGTAGTTGATCAAGAAGTTCTGATCGATCGCGCGCGACTGTTTGCTAGGCGTCGTGCCTGTGCCGCGAACGCGCTCCGCGAGATCCGGCCGCTGTTCAACCAGTGCCAATAGATCGGGAACTTTCGCCGAATCGATCAGCACGTACTCGGGCCGCACACCGCTGCCCCAGCTCAGCTCGAGCGGCGCCATGATCTCATTGACTGCGTCGCCCGAGCCCACCAACACGACGAGATCGGGCGCAAAAGCGAGATGCGCGGCCACCAGCTTGGTTTGATCGCTCTGCGTGCTGTCGTAAGTCTCGATCTTCGCGGATGACCCGAGGTTGATCGCATCTGCGATCGGCTCACCGTTCCAGCTCAGACCCGTGAGCGACGCGCGCGTGCCTCTACCGAGCGCATCGTCGCGCACGATGATGCTGAGCTTGAGATCACGCCCGCGTGCTTGCCGCAAATCACGCTGCATGGTCTCGAGCTCGTGGATGAGCAGCGGCCCGCGCTGGGCGTCCGATGGGACCATCTGCCATGTCAAATCGCCGTCGAGCAAGTCAGCGATGCTGCCCGCGACGGCCTGCGGGCTGAGCGTGACAGTACCTCCGGGAATCGTGACCTTCATCGCTACGTCGAGCGTGTTCTGACTGTTGTTAGGTCCGACGATCGCCGGAACTTCCAGATCTTTCACCAAGTGCTCTGCTGCGCGCACCGGGTCCTTCGATGCGTCGCACGACAACATCGCGAGTGGCCGCGAGGGATCTGAGCCTGTCAGTGGCAGCAAACCACCCACCGCGTTGAACTCGGAGATGGCGAGGATTGCGCTGCGTTCGCGCGCGATGTTGGCAGCCGCTTGATCGCCGGTGGTCGCGAACAGCGAACCGATTAAGACGGCGTTTGGGTTCAACGGTGTACCCGTAACAGTCATACAGTCTTGAGATGTTAGGCTGACGCAGCGATGAGTCTTGCGCGAGCAATAGTCCGCGCCGGCGCGCGCGAGCTCCGGGTGGCTCGAGCAGTCACTGTGAGTGGCACATTGTAGCTCGCGAATGCTACCGGCAGCCTGCGGTTGCTCCTCGACGTGGAACTCGCCCAAGCCTGCGAGCTTGCTGCAGCCTGCAAGCAGCGCGAACACAGCGATCAGCGCAAATCTCAGATGGATGTGCATAGGAAGATGACAAAGACCTTACAGCCGAGCACAACATTTTCTCTAACAGACATGCGTCTCGGATCTGATGTCAGATGCAGCTCGCGTCGCAACGCATAGGGCTAAGTAAGCAATCCGCCAGTCCGTTGGCCAGCCTAACCAGCTGCTCCGTGTCGATCCGCGCTCTATAATGCGCAGATGAAGCGGCGTCACCTGTGTATTTGTGTGCTGCTGGCGCTAGTGTGCGTGAGCCCACCGAGCACACGAGCAGCGCCACCTGCAGCGCACGCGCCGGTTGTCCACAACGAACGTTTCAGGCTCGCACTCGAACGCGCCGCGCTTCTCCCACACCTCAACGCATTGATCATCGCGCGCGACGGCGCAATTCAAGCCGAACAGAGCTTCCGAGGGCCCGGCCTCGATACGCCTGTCCCGATCAAGTCGATCTCGAAGAGCGTGATCTCAGCGCTCGTGGGCATCGCGATCGAGCAAGGCAAGCTGCAAGGTGTCGATCAGCCGATCGCGGGCTTCTTTCCTACCTACATCAAAAGCAGCAGCGATCCGCGCTTGCACAGGATCACGGTCGGTCAGCTGCTATCGATGCAGTCTGGGATGATTCGCGCCTCTGGGCCTGCGTATGCGGCCTGGGTCAACAGCAAGAACTGGGTGCGCTACATCTTGAACGCGCCGATGATCGCAGAGCCGGGCGGCGACATGGTGTACAGCACAGGCAACTCGCACTTGCTGTCCGCGATCCTTACGCGCGCGACTGGCAAGAGCACATTCGCGTTCGCACGCGATGCGCTGGCCAAGCCGCTCGGCATCGAGCTCTCAGCGTGGCAACGCGATCCACAAGGCATCTTTATGGGCGGCAATCAAATGCAGATGTCGGCGCATGCGCTCGTGAAGCTTGGTGAGCTGTACCGCAACCGCGGCGTGCACGGTGACAAGCAGATCATTCCAGCTGCGTGGGTCGACGCGACGCTCACGCCGCGCTGTCGTTCGATCTTCAGCGGGCAGCTCTACGGCTATGGCTGGTTCATCGCAACCGTCGCGGATCAGCCATTGTTCTTCGCTTGGGGCTACGGTGGACAGTTCATTTTTGTCCTGCCTCAGTTGCGCCTGACAGTGGTCACAACCTCGCAGTCGGATGGCCCACGTGACTTCGAGCATCTCGGCGCGATCTTCGAGTTGCTGCGCGAGACGATTGTCCCGAGCGCAGCGACCGATACTTGAGGTGCCGAGCATCTGCTCGCTGCACCGGGACAATACAGCCAGCGTCCCCTGAAATGAGCGCGCCTCGCGCGATCCACAGTCATTTCAGGGGACTCTCGGCGTAAGTGTTGCAACGCCCACACGTTGCACGCATCCTCGGGCCTTCACTTGTATATCGGAGGCTTATGCGACGCGCATCGATCCGGCTGCTGCCCGTAGTCTCGCTGTTGGCGTTTGTACAGCACGCCTCAGCACAGAGCTCTGCTGGCCAGCCATTGTCCCCCGTGTCAGCTGCACAGGTGGACCCCCGTCCAGCGACACCACCTAGTGAGCCAGCGCCTGCGTTGCCTCCGCCAGCCGCCGAGCCTGCGCCCGCGCTTGCGCCGCCGCCTCCGCCCGCTCCGCCGCCTCCGCCGCCCGCGCCAAGCACGCCCGGCACACTGGATGCGCTCGCGAACCTAATTCGCTTCCACGGCATCATTCGGCCCGTAGTCACGTTCTCCGGCGGTGCGCTCGAGTCATTCAGCAATCCCAACGCGAGCGCGCCGACAGCCGCCGCAAATCCCATCCTCGCGAACTTCGCGGACGAGTCGCGCCTCACGCTGCAAGTCGCGCAAACACGCTTCGGCTTCTGGATCAACGAGCCGGGTGAGCTGCGCGGGCATCTCGAGTTCGACTTCATCGACTTCGGCAAGTCATCGCCGACCGTGCAAGCGCTGCTGCGTCTGCGCATCGCGACGGTGGAGTGGTCGCCTACGAAGAACTTCACGATCGCAGCCGGGCAAGACTGGGATCTGCCCAATCCGATCAATCCGTTCGGCCTCAATCTGGTCGGCGGCAACTTCCTCGCCGGCAACACCGGCTTTATGCGCCAACAGATCAAGGCGACCTACAAACCAGCGGACGCATTGGAGGTCGGCTTTGCAGTCGGTCTGCAAGCGCCGAACGCCACACCGAAAGACGCCGCCGTCGAGCTGGCGCGCGTTCCTACGTTTGCGCTGCGCGTGACCGCGTTGCTAGGCAGCGCGGGCAGACTCGGCATGGGCGCGATCATCTCGCAGCTGCGCTTGAGCCCGGGCCCGATGCAACGCCGCGCGTGGGCGGGCTCCGGCAACATCTTCGGTGAGGTCACACCCACGCCGACCACCACGTTGCGCTTCGAAGGCTACGTCGGCAGCAACGCGGCCAACCTCGGCTTGCTCTCGATCGGTCAAGGTCGCCTGCAGGAGGACGTCGCTGAAGCTGGTGGCTTCATCTCGGTGCGCCAAGGTTTTCTGTCGAACCAAGCGGTGTACGCGACGTACGGCACGGCGCACACGCTCGATCCCGACGAAGTATTGCCAAGCTACAGCTATCCCGACATGGACATGCGCACGATCAGCACCGCGGTCTCCGCGGGCAGCGGACCGGGCATTCGTTGGAACCAAGTCGCGCGCATCGGCTACGAGTGGAAACCGCTCAAGCCGTTGGCGATCGCGCTAGAGGGCTTTTGGTACAACACGAGCCATGCCCTTCTGCCCGGCGACGCCGATCGTGTCGAGACCTCGAAACCAAGCGTATTGGGTGTGGATCTCGGCATGGCCTACTCGTTCTAACACAACCCCCGTAACCGTAACCGTAGCCGAGATCGGTTACGGTTACGGTTACGACTAGAGTTAGCGCTTACTCCGCACCGCTGAGCGCCCAGCTCGCCCCAACCACAGCAGCCAGCGAAAGCCCACGCAGCTCGAGCACCGCTTCCCCGTCCGCCCCGAGCCCCCGCAGCGTACGCGTGACATAAGCGCCCTCCACCCCGACCCGCAGCGCCCAGCGGCGAGCGAGCCTCACTTGCACGCTCACCTGCAGCGCAGGCGCAAGCCAAAACCCAGTCACCGAATCCGCTGTGAGCGTCGGGTCATTCGACTTGCCGGACAACGTCGCAAACCCCGCACGAACACCCGCGCCGATCAAGAGATCAGCACTAGAAGAATGCAAACGCCAAGCAGGCGCGAGCGCAAGCGAACCTGCATTCAGCTGAAGCTCAGCAACACCCTGACTCATCTGCGCATGCTCGAAGCGCAGATCAGAAGTCAGCGCAAACGCCCCCCAATACCCAACCACCCCGAGCGCACCCACCGGTCCGAGCATGCTCGGCTGCGCCAAGCGTGTAGCACCCACGCCCAGCCAAAGCTGCACGCCGGAGCGCGCAGGCTCGCTGAGCACAGGCGGCGCGTACGAGTCAGCTGCAACTTCTTGCACGGGCTCAACAACTGCAGCCGTCGGCTGCAAGCGACTGGTCGCGATCAGCTCTGCAACCGCGAGCGCAAGCCCACGCAGCCGCGCAGGTCGAGCCAGATCACTCAGCGTGACCTCCAACCGCAGCGCCGAGCTGCGCCCGGCCTCCTCGACCACGATCGCAGCAACGCCTGCCTCACACGTCAGCTCTGCGCGCGTCGCAGCAGGCTCTGCGCTACCGTACGCGAGCACCGCGCGCGGCGCGACCTCGAGCACAACCAGCTCACGAACACTCGTACCCGACACTTCCTCGCAATCATCGAGCTCGAGCCGAATAGAATCACTTGCAGCTGACAGCTGCGCATGCGCATAGCTAGCCCCTAGCAGCAGCGCGAGCGCCGCCCAGCTCACTAGCCTCACAAACCGCTCGCCTCGCGCACCCACTGCACGCGCCGTCCGTCCGGATAGCGGCGCAAGTATTCATCTGCGAGCTCACGCACGCGCGCAGCGTCGCCCGCACGCTTGGCAGCTTCAACCTGACGGGCGAGCGCGTCCTGTGCGAGCGTCGTGCTCAGCGACAAGCTGCGCGCGCGCGCATACGCGGCATCCGCTTCACGCGGCCGATCGAGCTGGTTCAGCAGCACACCGCCGAGAGTAAACGCAGCCAGCGACGCGCGTGGATCTTTTGGATGACGCTCTGTGATCTGACGTAGAAACGGAACGGCCTGCGCCGGATGACCGGAGAGCCGCGCTGCATCGGCCGCGAGGAGCAGCGACTCGACATCGTCGGCCACAGCCTCAGGACCAGATGGCATGAGCTCAAAGGCGCGCTTGTAATCGCCGCGCTTGGCTTGCGCCTGCCAGTTCGCATCCGCGGCCGAAGACTTCGCCGCTCGGCGCTGCGGGCGCTGGCGCTCCTCGGTCACACGCGGGAACCAGCCCGCTTCGTCCGCAGACAGCTGGACCGAGCCCTCCGGCGCGTGCACGGCCACCCGACCGCGCAGCACGGACACGTGCGTGCGCTCGCCCTCGCGCCGCAGCTCGAACGCGGTGCCGATCACTTCCACACTGACCAGCCCACACTCCACGCGAAACGCCCGCTCTTTGCGCGGCACGACATCCACGCGCACGCGTCCACTCAAGAGCCGCACCGACACGCGCTCGCGCACGACCTCATCGACCACCACGCGTGTCGCAGGATCGAGCAACTCCAAGTGCGAGCCATCGTCGAACTGCATATGACGATCGTTTACCGCAGCCATCGACGGCGGGCTCTGCACAGCGGGCACCGGCAGAACCTGAGGCGTAGGTGTGCGCTGCCACGCCGCGAGCACTGCAGCCATCACGACCAGCACACCTGCTGCTGCGCCGCCGAGCGTCTTGCGTTGAAGCTCCGAGCGGCGGTGACGCGCGCGTGTGCCGGCGAGGTTTTGCTCGGTGCGATCCGTGCTCCAAGCATCTTGGATCTGCGTCAGCGCGTCGTGCAGCTTGGGGTCGAGCTCACTCATGGTTGAGCTCCGTGTCGATCAGAACCTGCGCGTCGATCAAGCGACGCTGCACGGTCGACTGTGAACACTCCACCAGCTCAGCCACCGCATGCAGCGGCTCGTCGAGCACGTTCCGCAAGATCCAGATCACGCGCGTCTTCGCAGGCATGCGATCGAGCACACGATAAACCTGGGCGACCAGCGCGCGTTGATCGGGCGTGGCCGTCGCCGCTGCCAGCGACGCATATTCGGGCGGAAGCTCGGGCAAATGCAGCATTCGCCGCAGGTTGCGCTGACGCAGCCGACGCGTCGCCATACGCACGGTGATCTGCGCGAGCCAACCCTTGAACGCAGCCGGGTCACGCAAGCCCTTGAGCCCGCGCAACACCTCCACGAACACGTCTTGCACCAAGTCGTCGACCTCACCATCGCGACCGAGCAACCTGACAGCGATCGATCCGACGTACGGCGCGTAGCGACGGTAGAGCACGTCGAAAGTTTCGAGGTGCTCTGCCACGTAGGCTTCCGGCGCTGGGCTGCGCACGACGCTTAGCGCGGGTCGCGCCTTTGACGCATTTATGGGCATGAGCTGCTCCACGCGCCTACGCCGGGTTGCTTCAGCACCACGCTGAACCCAAGCGCATCGGCCATCGGGCACAACTCGCTCAGCTCACCTTCGAGCTCGAGATCGAACACGGGCTTGCTGCGCGCCACCCAGGGCATGAGCCGCTCGCAGCTGTCAGCGGCGAAGCAACCGAACGCGATCGCCCAGTCAAAGGCATCGATCAGCTGCGTGCCGAGCATGAAGTCGCCAGACAATCCTGGCGACAGCCCGAGCGCGCGCGCTTCCATCGCGAGGAAGCGATCGTAATCGAGCTGATCACTTTCGCTGAGCGTGAACCCACTCTGACTGCGGTACGCGTCGAGCGAGCCGGGATAGATGCCGTCGAAGCCTTTGTCGCGCGCGAGCTGCAGCCGCTTGTGCATGATCGTGCGGACCGAGTCGGCGCGGATGTCGAGCCAGCTCTCGTTCGGGTAGCTCGCGAGTCGCGAGCCGATCGCTTGCTCAGGAAAGTCGTCGGCGTCCGGTCGCCATGGCTCATGCGACCCAGCGCTCAAGTATGCGATCGCCACACGCCCGCGCGCGTGCAACGCGGCGAGAACTTCAGCCTCGGTGTCGAACAGGTCCAGCACGAACAGCTCGGCCGCCGCGTCGAGCTGCGGTGTGCCCGTGATCTGATAGTGCAAGCGCATGCCGGAGACGACGCGCCCTACACCCTCGTCTTGGCCTTGGGCTGGCTCATTCGGGGCGGCGCTCCCGTCTCCCCCGGCTTCGGACCGATTAATACTGACCCCGGTGCCCCCATCCGTCTCGCGCAACAGCGCACCCTCGACAGTGCCGCAAGCGACCGCAGCCAAGGACAGAAGCGCGCAGAACGCCTTGCGGGTAGGCGTTGCCGCCGCGAGCTGCTGCGTTGAACGTTGGGGATTGATGGGTGCACCGGGTCGAGGTGAGAGGCCTCGCTGTCTATGTGCTAGGAGCGCCGCGAATCTGGTCAGCCACCTGCATGAACCCACGAGATTCTTGAGCGAGCGACCGCTGCCACTGAACATGCGACCATTCCCAGACGTGCTAGCGTCCGCCGCTCGATGCTGGAAAGTCGAGCATGCGTCCGCGTTTGGCTGTTTTCGCTGATTTGGGCGTGGCTTCTGGGAAGCTCAGTCGCAGCGCAAAAGCCGGTGTGGCAAGTGCCCGGCGACCCGGAGGAGCTGCAACGCGCGTGCACGGGCCGTCCTGGCCTCGAGACGTTCGGGCAGAACGGCTATCTCGGGATCGAGTGCGGTTATCAGGCGGCGCTGCTCGGCAGTCGCTTGCCGGTCGCTCCCGCGGCGCATGTCCCGTGGGCTAAGCCGTATGCGCGTGGGCCGATCAAGCTGCTGATCGTCACGAGCTTCGGCAACTCGTATGCAGACGTCGATGAGCTGGCGCAGGTCACGCGCGAGCTCGATCTCGACGTGCGCTGGTTGATGGTCGGCGAGATGGCCGTGGCTCATCCCGAGCTGTCGGATGAGCGTTACCGCAACGTGTTTGTGCCCGAGCAAGCGCGCGCAGCGCTGCGCGAAGACTACGACGCCATTCTGATCACATTTGGAACCAACACGCCGCGCTTCGGCAGCGTGCGTGCGCATCCGTACCTGCCCGATGATGTCTTCCGCACCATTCTCGACAAAGTGCACGCGGGCACGGGGCTCGTGATCGTGGGCCAAAACTCGGCGGGTTATTGGGTGAACGACTCGCCGCTGAAAGCGGCATTGCCTGCGCGCATGACGAGCGAGCACTTCAGGTTGTCCGGGGAGGACGCACGCATCACGGACGGCCCGGACGGCGCGCTGTTTCGCGGCATCGACTTCGAGCCGCGTTGGTACACGGAGCACAGGCCGCTGATCGTGTACGGATGGCGACTGCGCCGCGATGCACACGTGCTGGCGCGAGCAGGTGGCCATCCGCTTGCGATGGCGCGCATGCACGGGCAGGGGCGGATCTTGCTGTTGGGCTGGGATGGCACGCTCGGGCCGCGACGCCACGCGAGTCGCATGCGGATCGAGCACAACAATGCGCTCACGCTCAAAGCGCTGAGCTTTGCGGCACGTAAAGAGCCCGAGGTGCTCCTCGATCTCTCGCAGCCGCGGATCAGCGCCGGTGAGCCTGGGCTGGTGAGCGCGACGCTGACGGCGGCGGCGCAGCTCGAGCTGACACTGCGTGACGATGCATTTCGAACGCTGAATGTGCTAACGGTTCAAGCGCGCGCGGGCGAGAACGCGCTGCGCCTTCCAGCGTTGGCACAGGGCGAATATTTCCTGCAAGCGATCGCGCGTGATCCGAGCGGGCGCGTGCTGACTTGGGGCGACCAGAAGCTGAGCGTCGACGGTGTCGAGCGTCTAACTGTTAGCACTGACAGAGAGATCTATAAGGTCGGTGACACGGTTCGTGTGAGTGCACAGCTGCAGAACAGCGCCGAGTTGATGGCCAGTCTCACGGTGCGCGACGCGACTGGTCGGGTGCTCGCTCGCCAGCAGCGCGTGTTCAGCGGAGACGTTCAGTTCGACTATCCGATCAGCGGGGCTTTGACAGCACCACACCGTGCCACAGTCGAAGTCTCGCGCGGGACCGCGCCGCTCGTGCAGTCTGCGACTCCGTTTTTCGTACCGAACACACGTTGGGACGACTATGAGAATGTGCTCTGGCCGATGAGTCGCGCTGTGCCGACGAGTCGTCCGTTGCGCGATGAAGCGGGCGTGACCGCGATCTTCGATTCTCTCGGGCAAGACGAGGTGAGCAGCGAGGTCGCGCACTTCGGTCAGCACATCGGCCGCATGAACGACGCTGCGGTCGACGTTGGACTCGTGCAGACGCAGCCGCTGACAGCGGCACAAGCGCCCAAAGAGATGGTGCGGCGCGCGATCGAAGTAGCCAAGCGCTACGGCTCGCTACTGTGGGTGCTGCAAGACGAGCGGCACCAAAGCGCTGATCCTGGTCCGCCGGACGCCGAAGGTGTGCGGCGCTATCGCGAGTACCTGCGCGCGCAGTACGGCAGTCTGGCAGCGCTCAACAAGTCGTGGGCGGCACGCTACGGCGCATGGGACGAGGTGCAACCAACGCTGACGGCTGCAGTCCAAGGTGGCGTATCGAACCTCGCACCGTGGCTGGACTTTCGTTTGTACGTGGCGGATCAGGCGTACCAGCTCGACGCGCAGCTGGCACAGGAGATCCGCGCGGCACTCGGACAGGATTCAAGAGTTGGGATCGACGGCGTCACCACTTCCCGGCAAGCTCTGCCCTATGCAGCGATCGACTTTGGGCGTCTCGCAGCTGATGGCGTCTTCGATCTGTACGTGCCTTATAACGACGATTTCGTCTTGGCTTCGCTGATCAAAGGTCCCAAGGCGAAGTATGTCGGCGCGTCGATGTCGCGCGCTGAGTATTTCGGCGCGCCGTGGCGCGATGTTTTTCGCGGTCACTGGGGGACGCTGCGCTTCTTCGGTCCGACCTTTGCGAGTGAGCTCGGTCATCTGCAACCGGCTGGGCGCTGGACGGGTGAGAGCACGCGCGAGCTGCGTCACGGCGTGGGCAAGCTGCTGATCGGGAGTGAGCGTGAGCTGTCGCCGGTGGTGATCCTGTATAGCTATCCTGCGCTCGTCGCCAACAGCGGCGCGCATTTCTGGGAAACAAGGCACGGCGGCGCTGCGCTGGCGTGGGCCGCCGGCGAGAGCCGCGAGGTGCTCGAGCAGCTCTTGTGGGCAGCTGGTGTTTCGTTCGGTTATCAGACGGATGCACAGGTGGAGCGCGGTGGCTTGAAGGGCAAGCGGCTCTTGATCGTTCCGCGTCAGATGGGCGTGGCCCTGTCGACTGCGACGGCGCGCGCGATCGAGCAATTCGTGCGCGACGGTGGAACTGTGCTCGCTGACTTGGCGCCGGGGATATGTGATGAGCACGGTAAGCCGCGCGCGGTCGGTGCGCTCGATGGGTTGTTCGGCGTGCAGACCGCGGCAGAGTCGATCGTGCGCGGCGAGCGTGAGTTTCGCGCGGGTGTGCTCGAAGCGCACGCGCTCGTGCCCAAGGGCAAGTGGTTTCTCGACGAGTGGTACGACCGAGGGTTGCGCGTGCGCGATGGCCGCGCGCTCGGCGCACACGTAGTGGATCGGACGCCTGCGTTCATCGTCAAGCAGACAGGGCGCGGGCAAGCGCTGCTGTTGAACACACTGCTAGCGCCGCAGCTACCAGGCCCCGCCATCGGCTGGCCAGAACAACACATGCTCATGCGCGCGTTGTTAGCAGCAACAAACATCCCAGCCCACGCCATCATCGAATCCACCCCCTCCCCCTCCGCGCGCGACGCAGACGCAACACCTCCGGCGCGCAGCGCCAAACCAGATCCCGCAACCGCAACTGATCCCGCGCGCAGCCCCGCGACCCCAGCTGCCCCCACGGGTGAAGCTCGGCCTACGCGCGCGCAGGAAACCCATCGAGAAACGCACTGCGAAGCAAACCAGTTCCGCGACGGCAACAACGCCTACATCGGGTTCTACGCGCACCGCGATCCCGAAGGAGATCCACAGCATGTGCGCGCACGGTTCCCCGACGAGAAAGAGACCTACGACATGCGAACCGGGCGCCACCTCGGCCGCGTGCGCGAGGTCTCACTGCCGCTGCGCGCACAAGAAGCAGCGCTGTTCGCACGTCTGGACTACACACTGCACAAGCTCGAACTAGGCCTGCCGCCGACAGCGGCGCTAGGCCAGACAGCGACGTTCACGCTGAAACTCGACGCGAGCAAAACACCCGGGCGGCACGTAGCTCACGTCGAAGTGCTCGGCCCGAGCGGCACGGTCATGCCGCTCTACACCCAGAACGTCGTGCTGGAGACCGGCCGCGGACAGCTGCAGCTCGACACAGCGCTGAACGATCCACCCGGGACATGGCAGATCCGCGCTCGCGAAGTCGTCTCAGGTCTCACTGCGCACGAAACCATCGAGCTGCGATGATGCACCATCTTTCAACATGCCACTTGCACTGCGCACACTGCAGACCGCCAGCTCGCGCACGAGCGTTTGGGGCAATGGTCGAGTCGAGTGTACGCCTCACAACGGCCCGCGCGCTCGCAGCGCTGCTCTATCTGTGGTCATGCACAGCGCCCCATGCTGCCGCTGACAGCGGCGCCACTGCAGCACAGTTCGGCAGCGTACAAAACGCCAGCACGACCACAGCAATCCACTGGCAGGACGCATCGCAAGTCCAGCTCACAACACAAACCCTGCGCTTCACCCGCCCTGGCGCCACGCTTCGCAGCGAGCCTCTTCCGCTCACGCCGCTCCAGCGCTACCGCATCAGCACCACCATGGCGCGCGGCCCCGGCAGCACCCCCCGCTTTGCGATAACCTACCTCGACGCACAGGGCAAAACCAACGAGTGGACACCAGCCTGGCAGCACAACAATGCGCCGCACGCCAACTGGCTTCCGCTATCGCCACACACACAGCGCTACGTGCAAGGCTTCGTTCTGCCGCAGGGAGCATCGCAGCCACGCCTCGCTATGCGCCTAGACGCGAGCCAAGAAAAGGCACTGGCCCGCTACGACCACTGGACGTTGAGCAATCTACGCCTTGAAGCCGCAGGCCCAATCACCTGCTGCAACCGCGTCGGCGACAACCTGCTCTGGAACGGCGACTTCGAGGAAAGCTCAGAGCCCTTGAAGCACTGGTCCCAGGCAGGCGCGACACCAGAGCTGATCCATCTCGACGACGACGCTTTCAAACACGTGTTGCGCATCAGACCAGGAACGTCGGTGCAACTGTTCTCGCGCTACAATGCACCCGTGATCTCCGGCCGCGCCTACCGGCTCTCCCTCAAAGTACGAGGCCAAGGTCAAGTCGAGCTCGACGCCCATTCGCTCACGCGCGACAAACCTGTCCCCTTGCGCGTAGGCAACCACACCAGCGACGCAGGCCATTTCGAAGCTCACACACCCGCATGGCAGGAGCTCAGCACCGTCTGGTTCGCAGAAGCACCGAACGTCACGCTGGCCGAGGTCGTCGTCGCAATCGCCGCACACAGCGAGCTAGAGATCGACGCGATCGAGCTCCGCCCCTTCGAGTGAACGAGGCAACGCTGGCGCTGCACGCAAAGCGCAGCGCCAGCCAGCCGATCAGTTCTCCGGGAAATACTCGCTGATCTCGTAGCCCTTGAACTCGCAGTACGCCTTCAAGTCACGGCGCAGCACGCGAGAGGCAATCGCGACGACAGCGATGTCATCCAGCAGACCGATGCCCAAGAGCACCTCCGGCAGAACATCCGCAGGGTTCGCGACATACAAGATCGCAGCGGCGCCGACAGCGAGCGAATGCCACGGGATCCGGCGATAGGTGCCGGCGCGGTAGTCGTCGATCAGCTCCATCATCAGCTTGGTCTGATTCGCCACCATGTGCATGCGATCGGGCAAGTCGCGCCAAGCGGCGGTGACCCGACCTCGCTGCATCGCGAGCTTGACCAGGTGCCGATGACCGAGGCGCTTCGCGATCTTCTCTTCGAAGAAGCGAGGCAACAACTTCTTTGGCAGTGGTGCGGTGGATTCCGGAACGTTGTTGGCGTTGCCAACAGCCACGTTTTCGATCACGCGCTGCCGTGTCGACTCGTCGATCCGCTCCTCGAGATTGGCCGTAAGCGTCGAGCTCATAAATCTCCCTCCAGGCCTTCGCACAACGCAACATCCGCGCCATGGCGTCCACTCCATGGTGACGCCCACGAGCGCGGCGTGCAGCAAGTGCGTGCGAGGCATTTTGGAGCGCTGAGCGATCCTGCCGCGCGCACGCCCCTCAGACCCGGGCAGGCGCGGCCGGCAAACACTGGAGTTATCCCCTGACTCAGCCATCAGCTGCAGGTCGAGCTGCGCGCGAGTGGGCCGAGCGCGCTCAACCTCGCCCTGCCACCATGAGCGGCGTGTTCGGCAAGTCTAGTCCGCGAGTGTGCGTGCTTTGATGGTGCGATGCGCGGCGGTGAACCCGACGGCGGCTGCCAACACGAACGACAGGACACCCCAACCCGGCCAAGCGATCCCACTCGGATCGATGTGCAAGGTGCTCCCGATGATGCGAATGAACAGCGTGAGACCTGCGTAGACGCCGAGACTCGCGCCGAGCACGAGCCGAACGCGGTCGAGCACGTCCATCACGCGCGGAGTGCTCGGCCACACATGCTTGGCCAAGAACCACGTCCATATGATGGCGGGCGCCATCAGTAGGCCAAGCGATGCGAGCGCAGCGAATGCGATCTCCGCAGTGGTCAGCGGCTCGGTCCCACGCGCCACGCGCACGACGCCGAGGCTCACTTCCAGACTGCCAGCCAACAGGTAGAGCGCGCTGAAGACCGAGTACACGACCAAGCTGGTGCGCGCCTTCTCGAGCGCGTTGTACACGCCACCCCACATGCGAAAGAACTGCGTCTCGAAGCGCGGCGCGCCGACCTTGGTCGGTGTGCTGGGCCGATCGCCCTTCGTGTTCTTAGTGTTCTTAGTGAGGATCGTGTTGCCCGTCGCAGTGATCAACGGGCGGTCGAACTCGGCGAGCGCGTCGTCGAGCTCGCGCATCGTCGAGTAACGATCGCGCGGCTGCTTCGACATTGCCTTTTGGATCACGACCTCGAGCCCAGGCGGGATACCTGGCACGATCGTGGTCGGGCGCGGCGGATCTTCAGTCAGCACCGCAGCCAGCGTGGCCATCGGCTCGTCGCCATCGAACGGACGCCGACCGGTCACAGCTTCGTAAAGGATCGCACCGACCGAATACACGTCGGCGCGGTGATCGACGCGACGACCGCGTGCCTGCTCTGGCGGCATGTATGTGGGCGTGCCCATCACCGTACCCGTCTTCGTGAGCTTCGCCGCGGCACTGCCGACGCGCGAGATACCGAAGTCGAGCACCTTGGTCGTGCGCGCGGAGCCGTCACCGACCAGAAACAGGTTCTCCGGCTTGATGTCGCGGTGCACGATGCCCTTCTCGTGCGCGGCCATCAAAGCGCGACAGATGGGCCTGCAGATCGCGACAGCCTCCTCGATGGGCAGCTTGCCGCGACGCTCGAGATACGAGCCGAGCTGCTGTCCTTGAAGAAGCTCCGCAACGATATAAGGACGACCGTCGGGCAGCTCATTAACATCGAGCACACCGACGATGTTCGGATGCTGCAGCGCGCCCGTGGCCTCAGCCTCGCGCAGGAAGCGCCCGACGACCTGTGGCTGACGCGAGAGATCCGCGTGCAGGACTTTGATCGCGAGCCGCTTACTCGTCAGCCGGGTGTGCCGCGCCTCATAGACACGCCCCATTCCGCCCTCGCCGATCTTGCGGAGGATCTGGTACGCGTCACCCAGCACCACGCTGATCAGCGGGTCGTCGTCATTGTCCTGCGTCGAAGCGTCGACGAGCTGCGTGGCGTCGCGCGGACAGTGCCTGAAGTCACCCGGGTAACGCTCCCCGCAGGTCGGACACTGCTTGCGTTGCCGACGCATCGGCGACAGCAAAGCCAAGTCTCCGCCGGGTGGCGGACTGCTATCTCCGCGCTCGAGATCGTCTTTCGCAACGAGCGCGTCCGATTCGCGAATCGCTAGCGCCACTGGCCCTGAAGTCGGCTCCGCACCCAGCTGCCCAAACTGGACCAGCTGCTCGTCGCTCGCTGGGGCCTCCTTCTTCATCGCATCGCTTTGCGTGCGCGCCCGCCTGCTAAGGACCACGTGGATTCCCCGATAAGTTAAAGCTGCGCTGGGCCAGCACGTGGCGGCAGGATGCCCATCCGGCCCTTCCCCGCGCGCTGCTCCAATCACGCTGCGTCGCAGGCATCTGTCTAGCGCAACACACGATCAAAAGCATCGGGGATTCGACGTGACTAACAACTTAGTCGTGCACAATGTCATGCTGACAACCGCGCCGTTTGATCTTGTCAGCGTGACAACAAGCTCGACCAGCAATCTGCGCGCTCCATGCTGCGGGCGGCGCTTGCCCCAAGCGATCGCAAGCACGCGTGTGTCGATCTGATTGAGCACAATCGAGCGTGAGTCCCGACTCGAATCACTGTTCGCGGGACTGCGAGCGCGCGCCTTGTTGAGCGTCGTCTCAACTTCCGACGCCTCGAGCCGTCAGCCGCTAGCGCTGGGGCGCAGCTCGTAGCGGCGACGACACCCGCAGCGCCAAAACAGCGACCAGCGCGAGCAAGGCTGCCCCGGTATACATGCTCGGGTAACCCGCGCGCGCCGCGAGCATGCCCCACACCAAACCGCCGGTGCTCGATCCCAGATTGAAGGAGCCGTTGAACAACACCATGCCGAGCCCCTTACGCGAGGACGGCAGCACCTCGAGCACCAGCGCGTTGAGCGTCGGGTAAAGGAGGCCGTGCGCCGCGCCAAAGGCGAAGCCGTACACGAACAGCAGCTCGGGCTGAAGCCCGCGCATGACGAAGGTCGCAAGCCCGTACGCGACCATCATCCAGGTCGCCACGCGGCGGCGGCCGAGACGGTCACCGAGACCGCCAAGAAACAACCGACACGTGACTGCCGCCAGCGTGAAACCCAAGAAGAAGCCACGCACCTCGCGCGCGCCAAGGCTGACGGCATACGGCTGCAAGAAACTGAAGCCGGCGACGAACACCATGCCGATCAGCACGCCGGCGACCAGCGGACCGATCAGCGGCTTGATCTGGACGGGCTCGGCCGCTGTAGGCTGCGTGTTGCGCGCGCTCTTGGGGGCACGCAAAAAGAAGGACATCGCAAAGGCACACAAACCTGCCAGCACGCCGAGCTCAAACACGAGATGCCAGCCGAAGCTCGCGGCGAGTGGCTCGGCGACCGCGGTCGAGATCGCGTTCATGGCCACGTTCGCGCTGCCCAGCCAGCCGATGGCTTGACCCAGCGCGCGCGGCGGCGCGTAGTCGGTGAGCAGCGCAGCCGCGGCGTTGTAAGCGAGCACAAACGAAGCGGACAGACAGCCCTGGAGCAGGAACACGAGCGGCCCGATCGCGTGCACCTGTAAGAAGCCGAGCGAGAGCAGCACGACCAAGGCCGAGCCGAGCTGGAAGAACAGACGCCGTCCGAGCCGGTCGAGACCACGCGCCGCAAACGGCACGGTGAGCAGACCGGCGAAGCCGCCCATCGCAGCGACGTGTCCGATGGTCTCAGGTCCCGCGTGCAGCTCAGTCGCGAGGAACTTTGGTGTCAGGAGATAGAGCGACCAACCGAACCCGAACACGGTCTGCGCCAATAAGATGCCCAAGACGTCCCGTGTGACCCAGCGCTGCTTGTCAGCCAAAGTCGGGTCTACGTCCGAGGAGGTGTGAGGCATTGGCTAGCGGCCCTTAGCTCCCAGCCTATCACCAGTCAAGGTACGGCTTCCCGTTCCCGCAACTCCCCGATCGCGCCTTGCATGAGCACAATGCGGGGTGCACGTCTATAAGTGATGACCACCTCGCTAAGACCTTGGTGCCAAGCGTCACTCATCGCCTGTGCCGGCTCCCTGACTGTCTCACACGTCGAGGAAGCGGCTACGCACCTCGGGCGTGGGGACCATGCACATCTCTCGCTCTCCGAACATCTTGTAGCGATTGCGCGCGAACACGCCGTAGGCCCAATCGCGCAGCGGTCGCGGAACGAACAAGAGTGCTGCCGCGAGCGCGTAGACACCACCCAAGCGACGCGCCGTCTCGAGCACACCGTCGCTGTTCATGAAGACCTTGTCGCCGTCGATCAGCACGCTGGTGCTGAGCGGCAGATCTTGCAAGCCGTGCTTAGCCAGCAGCGACTTTCCGACCTCTGACTGCAGCGATGCGAAGCGAAACTTACCCGTTCGGTCGTGTCGAATAAGAAAGTTGACGCCGTCGTTGCAGAAGTTGCAAACGCCGTCGAAGAGGAAGATGGGTCCAGCTTTGGCGTCCATGCTTAATAACTAGGCCCGCGAGCCATCGGCCGCAAGGACCCGCTTTGACTCTCATGTCTCTTATGATAGACAATCGTCCCCAATAACACCACGAGGGCACGAGCCATGAGCCAGAAGCGGCAGATTCGATTGGGCGCATTCATTTCGGGACCTGGGCTTCCACCAGCGCTGCCGAATGGGTGAAGGCCATGACTGAAGCGAAAGAACACAAAGGCGTAGTGTGGGTAGCAGGCGTGGGTGCCCAAGCGGGGCTCGGCGCCGCCGTGGCGCGGCGCTTCGCACGTGCAGGTCTCACGGCCGTGGTGACGGGGCGGACAACAGCCAACCTCGAGCACGTCGCAGAAGACATCCGTGCTGCAGGTGGCCACGCGCACGTCTTGTCTGCCGACGTCAGCCAAGAAGCCGAAGTCGTGCGCGCTGCGGCACGCGTGGCACAACTGGGGCAGCTACGAGCGGCAGTGTTCAACGCTGGCTCGATGGTCGCAGTACCTTCGCTCGAGCTGAGCGGCAGTGACTTCGAGCAGACGCTGCGCATCAACACCTTGGGTGGCTTCTTGTTCGGCCGCGAAGCGCTGCGCATTCTGGTCGCTGCCCAACAAGGCACGCTGATCTTCACCGGCGCCACCGGCTCGTTGCGCGGCAAGCCGCCGTTCGCCGCCTTTGCCGCAGCGAAAGCTGGCTTGCGTTCTCTAAGTCAGACGTTTGCTCGCGAGTTCGGGCCACGCGGTGTGCACGTTGCGCACGTTGTGATCGACGGCGGCATTGATGGCGAGCGTTTGCGCTCACGAGCCCCTGAGCGCGTCGCAAAGGCCGGTCCGGACGGCCTCTTGCAACCAGATGCGATCGCTGAGGTTTACTACCAGCTGCACTTGCAGCAGCGCAGCGCTTGGGCGCTGGAGCTCGACCTGCGGCCGTTCAAAGAGCCGTTCTGATCGAGATACGCAGGCGGTGGACGTAGCAGCGTTCATTCCGTATAGAGCTGCGTGCTCCGGAGTGTGAAGTGAGCGAGACCTTCGCGTTCGATGTATTCGAGCTCGATACAGCGCGTTTCGAGCTGCGATGCAACGGACAGGTCCAGGAGGTGCAGCCCAAAGTGCTGCGCCTGCTGGCGTATCTGCTCAAGCATCGCGAGCGCGCAGTGCCTGGTGAGGAGCTGCTGCGCGAGTTGTGGCCGGAAGCGACAGTCACGACCGGATCGGTCAAGCGTGCGGTGCTCGGCGCGCGCCAGGCGCTCGGCGACAAGAGCGAAGGCGGTTCGAGCATTCGTACCGTGCGCGGTCTCGGCTATCAGTTTGTGCGCGAGGACGTGCGTGTGGTGTCTGCAGCGCCGAAGCTCGCGCCGCCTGCAGCTGCCAGCGGCACGAGCACGGGCTTGTTTCTCGGCCGCGACGGCGTGCTCGCGACGTTGGTCGCGCAGCTGGAAGCGGCGAGCGCAGGCCGCGGCGGTTGTGTGCTGCTGACCGGCGCGCCAGGCATCGGCAAGACGCGCACCGCAGAAGAGCTGTGGTCGAGAGCGCGCGAGCGCGGCGCACACGTGTGGCTCGGCCGCTGCACCGCGCTGCACGGCGCACCCAGCTTGTGGCCTGTGCAACAAGTCCTGCGCGATGCGCTGCGCGAGCTCGGTGCAGCGCGCTTGCGCGAGCTGCTCGGGACAGGCAGCGCCGAGATCGCGCGCGCTATCCCTGAGCTGCAGGTGCATCTGGGCGAGCTGCCGCCCGTAGCTGCACTGGCTATCCGCTCGGAGCGCTTTCGACTGTTCGACAGCTTCGGCGTGTTCGTGCGCAACGTGGCTGAGCAACGGCCGCTAGTGCTCGGCTTCGATGACCTGCAATACGCAGATGAGTCCACGTTGCAGTTGCTCGCGTTCTTGGTGCGGCAGCTGGGCAACACCCGCCTGGTGATCGTCGGCACGTTCCGGCGCGATGCCACGGCGAGCGCGCTCAATGAGCTCGTGCGCGAGGAGCATACGCGCTGCATCGAGCTCAGCGGCTTCGATCATGACGCGCTGGGTCGCTACGTGTCCGCAGCGGCAGGCGTGCAGCTGCCAGCGGAGACGCTGCGCGAGCTGCACGCGCGCACAGCCGGCAATCCGCTGTTCGTGCGGCAGCTCATGGATAGCTGGCGCTCCAGCAACGCCGGGCTTTCGCTGGCCGCGCTCGAGCAAGCGACCCACAGCCTCGACCTGCGTGGTGCGATCCAGCGTCACCTCGAGGGCCTGCCGAACGAGTGCCACGAGCTGCTGCGCGCTGCCTCCGTGCTCGGCAAAGAGTTCGGGAGCGCGAGTCTGGCGAGCATCGTGGATCGTCCGCTCGCGCCTGTGTGGGCCTCGCTGTCGCAAGCCGAAGCGACGCAGCTGATCGAGCCGAGCGCCGAGCATGGCCGCTTTCGCTTCACGCATTCGCTGATCAGCGATGCGCTGTACCGGCAGCTTCCGCTCGCCGAGCGTGCGCGCTTGCACGGGCGTGCGGGCGAAGCGCTGGAAGCACACGGCATCGGCAATGACCATGTGCTGCTGGCGGAAGCGACGCGTCACTTCGTCGCGGCTGCGCCCGCGCACGATGCAGGTCGCGCGCTGTCATTCACGCTGCGTGCAGCGGACAATGCGCTGTCGCGGCTGGCGTACGAAGAAGCCGCCGCACACTTCGAGCGCGCGCTGCAGCTGCAGCAATACAGCGCGCCTGATCCACAGGTGCGCATGACGCTCTTGCTGCGCATGGCGGAGGCACTCGCGCGCACCAGTCAGCTGACGGCTGCACGCGTCGCGCTGTTCGATGTGATCGCGTTAGCGCGCGAGCACGCGCAGATCGAGGTCGCGTTCAGCGCAGTCACGCTGCTCGCAGAGCAGCCGGAGAGCGGCGCGGTAGACAATGAGCAACTCGCGGCGTTGCGCTACGTGCGGGGCGCGCTGCCCGCCGCAGACGAACGACGCGTGCTCTTACAGGCGGCGATCGCCAAGGCGCTGTCGTACAGCCGCGAGCTGACCGAGCGCTCCCAGCTCGCGACAGCAGCCTGGCAGCGCGCGCGGCAGCTCACAGACCTGCCGCTGCGAACGGCAGTGTTGACGCGCTGTCACGAGGCGCTGCTCGCGCCCGAGCACCTGCAAGCGCGCGTGCAGATCGCCGCGGAGCTGATGCAGCTCGCACAGCAGTCGGGTGAGCCTGCACAGCTCTTGCGTGCGTCCGCTACGCAGATCGAGACTTGCATCGAGCGTGGCGACATGGACGCGGTCGAGCGCGCAGTCGGAGCGATGGAGACACTTGCAGATTACGTGCGCGAACCGTACTTTCGCTGGCACGCCAAGGCGCTGCGCGCGACGCAAGCGTTTGTGCACGGCCAAACGCGGCTCGCGGAGCAACGCGCGCGCGAGGCGTTCGAGTCGGGTGCGCCGCTCGGCGAAGCGCTCGCACGCCACTTGTATTGCGCGCAAGTCATCGGCCTCTATCAGCTGCAGTCGCGGTTGCATGACGCGGAGCCGCTCGCGCGCGAGATGGCGCTGCGCTATCCAGGCATCGCAGGCTGGACGGCGCGCGTGGGCATCATCGACCACGGCCTCGGGCGCGTGGACGCCGCTCGCCGCTGCCTCGACGAGCTCATGGCGCGGCATCGCGAATCGCTGAAAGAAGAGCCATTTGCGCTGAGTGGCTTGTGCTCGGTCGCAGAGCTGTGTGGCTGGGTCGCTGACGCGAACGCAGCACAAGTGCTGTACGCGGAGCTGTCACCGTACGCGGATCACATTGGGCTTACGCACCTGGGCGCGGCGGTGTACGGGCCGGTGCATCGCTTGCTCGCGTGGCTCTCAGCCGTGTCGCTGGACTTTCCGCGTGCCGAAAAGCACTTCGAAGCTGCGCTGGGCGTGGCCAAGGCGATGCGCTCACCGACCTACTGGTCCGTGACGGCTGTCACGTACGCTGAGGTGCTCTCGATCGCAGGAGGTTCTGCACGGCGCGCGCGCGCTGCTTCGCTGCTGCGCAGGAGCCTCACGCAAGCGGAACAGTGCGAGCTCGTAGCGGTCAGTGAGTTCGCACGCTCGGTGTTCCAGCGCCACAACCTGTCAGATGCACGCAGAGACTCCGAGCCGCTGGAAAGTTAGTACTCGTCGTGGCGGCGCCACCATGAGTAGGGCTCACCCAGCCGCCACATGGCCACGCCAGCCTCCGAGCCCGAGCCCGAGCCCGGCGATCGATAACCTCGCCGATCAGACCGAAAAGCACGCCCTTCGGAGCGGTATGCTTCGGCATTAGGTCTGAAGGCACAGGAGATTTCGCACATGCTCTACGACGTCGCCATCATCGGAGGCGGACCATCAGGCCTCTCCGCCGCGCTCGCACTCGGCCGCGCGCGCAAACGCGTCTTGGTCTTGGACTCGGGCCCACGCCGCAATGCCGCTGCGGTGCACATGCACAACTTCGTGACACGTGACGGAACACCCCCCGACGAGTTTCGACAGATCGCCCGCAGTCAGCTCGCACACTACCCCAACGTCGAAACGCGCGCGCTGAGCGTCGAGTCGGTTGCAGGCTCGCGTGGTGCATTCCATTTGCAGCTAGGCGACGGTTCGAACATCAAAACCCGACGCATCCTGCTCGCGACGGGCGTGATCGATGAGATGCTCCCGATCGAAGGGTTTCGCGAGCTCTGGGGCAGCGCAGTCGTGCAGTGCCCTTACTGTCACGGCTGGGAGGTACAAGACCGTCGCTGGGCATACCTCGCGCGCAGTGAGGACTGGGCGCACATCCTCATGTTCACCATGCAGCTGCGTGGCTGGACAGATAGCGTCACCCTGTTCATGGCCGAACAGTTCGATCTACCAGCGGAGTCACAGCAGCAGCTATTGGCGGCTGGCGTACAGGTTCAATTGTCACCCATTAGACGCCTGATAGCGCAGGGCCCAGAGCTCGCAGCTATCGAGCTGACGAACGGCGAGCGCGTCGCGTGCGACATGCTCTTCGCGCACCCACCTCAACAACAGGTTGCCCTCGTGCGCCAGCTCGGCGTAGCGCTCGACAACGACGGCTTCGTACAGATCGACCCCATGCGCCGCGAGACGAGCATCCCCGGCATCTACGCAGGAGGAGACCTCACCACACGCATGCAATCTGCCATCTTCGCAGCCGCAGCAGGCACCCACGCAGCAGCTATGCTCAACTTCGACCTCACACTCGAACGCTGAGGTGCACGGAGGATATCGGCCTACCCCGCCCACGACTCATCGCGGCGCGAGAAGCCGAGGATCTCTGAAGCCGCTTCAGTTTCCGTGCTGGGTACGCCAAGCGGCCGGCGTAGCGCCGTGCTCTCGACGGAACATTCGGATGAAGTGCGTGCTATCGGCGTAGCCGACGCGCTCGGCGATCACATCTACCATCTCATCCGAGTGCAGAAGCAAGCGCCGCGCTTCGGCCATGCGTGCGCTCACGATCCATTCCACTGCGCTGCGCCCAGTCGCGCGCGACAGTGCGTTCGTGACGTACGCAGGGCTCCGGCCCACCGCTCTCGCAACTTCTTGAAGCGTCAGCGGTCGCAAACAGTTGCGCTCGATGAAACGCAGGCTCTCCACCACGACGCTAGGCGTCGCGCCCGCTGCGCCCAGCGCGCGCGGCGCAGCAGCGCTGTCCACTTCATTCAAGATCAACGTCAGCAAGCTCTCCTGCACAGCAGCCAACGCGCCCTTGTCTCGCATCGGCCGCTTGGCAGTCTCCGCTAGCTCACGAAACAACTGCTCGAGAAAAGCATGCCGCGCAGCCGGCACATGCACCACCGCAGCGCCACCATCGCGCACCTTCTCGAAGGGCTCGAGCAGCGAAGCGGCGCCATTCGCAGCAAAACACGGCACACAAAACGCGAGGCCCCAATAGGCAGCCCGCGAATCACCGAGATGCCGATGAGCTGCGCCTGCTGGGATCAGGATCGCGTCGCCCGCCGTCAGCTGCCACTCACCGTTTTGCTCCATGCGCGACTGCCCGTCCGTGAAGAACGCCAGCGCAGCGTAGCTGTGCGTCACAGGCGGATGAGGTTTGCGCTCCACACGCGCCGCAGCATGCCAAGAGGCGGTGATCGGCGACGCGTGGCTCGAAAGATTGTCGACAAGGAGTGGGCGAGCGGATGACACGCCTTGAGCGTGACATGCCCGACCCCACCCGGTCGAGCGCACGCCGCCCGCGAGCCAAAACCCCGTATTCACCCGCTATTCGTGATTCACACCGTGCACACCCGAGAAGCGATCGACGAAAAGACATTCGTCGACGGGTTTACGCTTGGGCTGCCCGTAGCGGCCGAGAGGCCAGCCGATCGGGATGAGCGCTGCACTGGGAATCTTATCAGGCAAGCCGAGATACGCGTCGATCTCACGACCGAACGTGCGATGCACCGTGGTGAGCGACGCGCCGAGGCCCACGGCGCGACACGCCAACAAGATGTTCTGAATGCACGGAAACAGCGCCTGGCTCTGCTCATGCCCGCGCCGCGTCCAACCCG
>Ga0209082_1000045_pt1 | contig 90440 bp, 73 predicted proteins | sample ColdCreekSource_FD_184127 | JGI IMG/M metagenome (GOLD analysis project Ga0209082, IMG submission 184127) | Groundwater microbial communities from Cold Creek, Nevada to study Microbial Dark Matter (Phase II) - Cold Creek Source (SPAdes) (version 3) | ecosystem: Environmental > Aquatic > Deep... | reverse complement strand
CGAGGAGGGGATTAAACAACGATCCGCCATCACTGACCCATACGGATCAGCCCCTGCTCAGCTTGAGCAACTTCTGGCGCAAGTAGATCGGATCAGTGTCAGCTCCTCCTACATCCCGGGCCCGACTCTTACTCACTCCATCCAAGGCCCAGCATCCGGATCGAAACCGGTCTGAGCAGCAAGCTTCGTGCATGTCGCCCGAAAGCCCGCGTCGCCGCTAGCAGCGGCAGCCGACGTAAAGGCACGAGTGCTCGCCTCGTGCTCCCGAAGCGCGCGCAGGCTGCCCGCAAGGAGCAGCCAGCGCCGAGCTTGCTCGCTCGGCTCCAGCTGCAGCCGCTCGAGCAGCTCGCGCGCGCGCCCATAGTCACCCGTATAAAACGCGCGACGCGCGATCACCCATGCAGCGTCCTGCACCACGCCCAAGTGCGCGCGCTCGGCAGCGGCGAGCTCTGCAGAAGGCTTGGCAAGGAGCGCTGCAGCGCCCGGGCGTTGCAGCGCGCGCTCGGCCAGGCGGGCGCGGTCCAAGTCGACCGAGAGCAACGACCACAGGCCTTGATCATCCGGATTTTCGCGCAGTGTGCGCGCAAGCAAGCGACCCACCGCGAGCTCGCGGACCTCGGGTGGGCTGAGCTCGCGCAGTGGTATCGAGGCAAGCGCGCGCTCCGTGGCAGCCGCCGTCCGCTGCACACGCTCGCGCAGCGCTACGTTGTCGTCCTGCAACAAGACCAGCGCGCGCGCAGGGTCTGGCGCGAAGAAGCTGGTAAAGAAGGTGCCCCCGTGCACATCCTCGTGCGGGTACTGCAGGGTGGGCCGGTCGTCGCTCAGCGCGTTCGTGTCGCGGACTAGCGCGCGCAGCTCAGCGTCGGTCTGAATAACAGACCCGAGCAGATCATCGCTGCCGCCGATGTAGCTAGCCTGCAGCTCGCGGCTGAGAGCTGCATCGCTCGCCGACCGCATGTGCAGGGGCTCTTTCGATCCGATCAGAACGAGCTGCTGCTCCCAGCCATAAAGCAGCGCAGTGTGAGGAAGCTCGGCGACGAACGCGGCGATCATCGCACGCACGTCGTTGTCGGAGAGCTGAAACACGGGCAGCCATTGCGTGATGACGCCACCGGCTGCGAGGCGCTCGCGTGCGACGCGGTAGAGCTCGCGCGAGTAGAGGTTGGTGACACCCGCATAGTTAGGGGGCGGCGGCTCAGCGGTGATCACGTCGTAGCGCACGTCTTGGGTGATCAGGTGATGACGCCCGTCGTCGACAAACACATGCGTTCGCGGATCGCGCAGCGGATCTTGGCCGCGTGCACTTGCGAAGTGTGGCGAGAGCGCGAGCACCTCGGACGAGGTGTCGACTACGTCGAGACGTTCGAGCTCCGGATGAGCCAAGAGCGCATGCGCGGTGTTTCCCACGCCGTAGCAGATCAGCAGCGCGCGTTTGGGTTGCGCTGCGGTGAGCATCGCTGCGTGTGCCATCACAGACATGTAGCGACGCGCCTCGCCGCGGGTGTTGCTCATCGACACGCCGGGGGTGAGCAGCTCCAAATAGTGCGGCTCGCCGTACATGAAGCGGGCGGCTACGGCAGCGGTCGTGGTCGCGCCTTGTTGGACCGCAACCACGTGGCCTCCGGAGCGGAAATGCGCACGGAAGAGCTGCGACTGCGGGAGCAGGACCGTAACAGCCATCACGGCAGCGAGGCCCAATACGCCGCTCACAGCGGCGACGCGCGAACCCTCGAGGCGCGCGACCAGGAGCGCACACAGCCCCGCGACGCAAGCGAGCACGAGCGCGATCGCAAGGTAGCTCGCTTGTTCGCCGAGCTGCGGCAACCACCAGAAGCCGACGAACAATGTTCCCAGCACGCCCGCGAACGTGTTGACGATGAACAGCTGTCCCGAGCGCGCGCCAGCTCTACCGCCAGCCAGCCAGGCTGCGGCGATGAATGGAAACGTGGCGCCCATGGTGAAGCAGGCGGTCAACTCGAGGAAGCTCGCGTGCAGCAGCGCATCGATCGCCTCGTGCGCGAGGCCGACGCGGCGAATGCCTTCCGGTCGAGGCCAGAAGTCGCGCTCTAGATCGCGCCAAGCGGGTGCCGCCCACAGCGGCAGCGCCGCAGCCAGTGCGGTCACCGTCGTTAATACGCATGCCGCCGTCAGCGGCCTGGTCGCACGCGCGGCGAGGCGCTCCGTGGCAAATGCGCCGAGCGCCAGCGCGGCCAGATAGACTGCAAGCAGCACGGCAAAGCTCGTGACCAGCGCCGCCGCCCAATGTTGCAGCGTACGGCTCCAGAGCACCTCCAGGCCCAACGCGCAAAACCCAATGCACGCGCTGAGCACCAGCGCCATCGCCCGCTCGGGCGACAAGTGCGCCGCGCCGATCTCCTGCTCCGGCGTCGCCGCAGCAGCCTCCAGCGGCATGTCGACGCGTGCAAAGCGCTGGACTGCGAGCGCAATTACGAGGTTGGCTGCCGCAGCAAAACAAGCAGTCACCGTCATTCCGAAGCGCGAAATGAGCACGAAGTCTGGGCACAGCGCGCCAGCGAGCGCGCCCAGCGTGTTGCTGGCGTACAGCAGCGAGAGCGCACGACTGGCCTGACCGTCACGCGCGAGCGCGCTCGCGAGCACGGGGACTGTGCCGCCCATGGCTGTCGTCGGGATGAGCATGAACAGCGCGAGCACGATGATGGTGCAAGGGAGACTGAGCGGCCCAGCTGCGGCGCACAGGCGCGCGAGTGCGTCGAGCCAGCTGCCTCCGCGCAGCAGAAAGAGCGACACCGCGAGCCCTGTCACTGCGATGCAGAGCTCGAGCTGTTGGTACAAGCGAAACGGTTGGGTGCTCTGGTCCGCACGCCGGCCGAACCACAGGTAGCCGAGGCCGAGCCCGGCCATGAACGTCGCGACCACTGTGGTGATCGCTGGCGTGCTGGTCCCGAAGTGCCGCCCGAGCGCGCGGATCCACAAGAGCTCGTAGCAGAGGCCGGCAGCGCCTGAGAGCGCGACGAGCGTGAGCAGTAGAGCGGGGCGCGGCGCTGAGGGTTGAGTGGCCAAGCGCTGCGGATTATCGCGCAGACCAGCGCACCTTTGCCAGTAAGTCGTTGCGTGTGGTTAGCCGCGCGCCCCCTCGTGCGCCGGGTTGCCCAAGCGAAATACCTCGCTCACCAGCTCACGCTTCCAGATCGCGCCCGTCGCAGCGCGCTCGCTGCGGGTGGTGAATGCGTACTGGTACATGAGCGCGCGGATCTGCTGCGGCGGGCGCTCCGGAAATGGATTGTGCCCGAGCAATGCCAGCGCCGCGCGCTCGCCCTCGAGCAGCTGCTCGCACAGGCGCGTCAACCAGCGCTCCGGGCGCCCGAAGCCGCGCAGCGGCACAAACCACATCAGCCAGTCGAGGCGCAGGTGATAGGGCGCGATCTGCGGTGGGCTGCGCCCTGGATCACCCGGTTTGCCCTTCAACCCGTACTCCCGCCAGCTCTCCTCGGCAGCGTCGTCGCGGCCTTCGAGCACCACCTCGAAGCGCTCGCGCGTCACGCTGCCGAACGCACCGTACGCGTTGACAAGGTGCAGGGAGTTGTAGCTGGCGTTCATGCGCTGATGCTTACTGACCAGGTTCAGCGCGGGCTTGATGCTGAGCGCGAGTGTGAGCAGCGCGAGCGCGTACTGCACAATTTCGAACGCGAGCGGCCGGGGCGAAAACTCTGCAGCTGAAAGCGGCACAAGCGAGTCCGCGACGGTGCTGAACGCGAGAACGACCGTCAGCCAGTTCAGCCAAGCGTAGTTGCCGCTGACGATCAGCAGCAGCTGGTGCGCGATCATCAGTAGGCCTGAGCACGCCGCTATCGGCTGCGGCATGAACAGGCCGAACGGTACGACCACTTGCACGAAGTGACTGAACACCACGCCCGCGCGGTGGACGGGCCTCGGAAAATGGTGGAAGTACCAGCTCAGCCCGTTCGGCATCGGCTGGGTCTCGTAGTGATAGTACAGGCATGTCAGGTCACGCCAACACGTGTCGTGTCGTAGCTTGATGAGCCCTGCGCCGAGCTCGCTGCGAAACAAGATCCAGCGCATCGCGAGCAGCGCGACCGGTGCGGGCGCTATGTGGTCAGGTCCGAGAAACGCTGCGAAGAACCCCGCTTCGAGCAACATCGTCTCCCAGCCGAAGCTGTAGAACGCCTGCCCGACGTTCACGATCGACATGTACAGCATCCAAAGCACGAGCCACACCACGGCGGACATCCAGATCGGCCCTGCTTGCAGCAAACCGAGCACGACAACGCTAGAGAGCGCGATGCCGAGCCAAGCCAGCGCGCGGAACGCACGATCGGAGAAGTGGACATGAAAGAGGCTGGGCGACGCACGAAATGGCGCATGCGCGAGAAAGCGCGGCACGGGCAACAGCCCGCGTTCACCTAACAAAGCAGGGAACTGATTGAGCGCACACACGAACGCCACGAGATAGAGCGCCCCCAGCCCACGCTGGAGCATCCACCGCGCCCAAAACCCCCCATCCAAATACCCATCCATAACCGTCAGAGGTGCAAGCTACACACCAATCCGCATCAGACACAACCGCTCGCTTAGCCTCATCGGGCCATGAGCAGCTGCGGGAACTCGATGTGGAATTGGGTGCCGCGGCCGCGTTCGCTCACTAAGGTGAGCTTGCCGCCGAGGGCGGCGACGGTGTCTCGGACAGCTGCCATACCGATGCCGCGACCCGAGGTCTCCGAGACCTCTTGGGCGGTGGACACACCAGCTGCGAAGATCAGGTCGAGTTGCTTGGCCGGCGTGAGCTGCGCCGCGGCCTCTGCGCTCATCAGACCGAGATCGACCGCGCGCTGCACCACGCGCTCTGTTGCGATGCCTTGTCCATCGTCGCGCACGCGGATCTCAAGTCCGTTGTCGTTTGCGCTGAAGCCGACCTGGATGGTCGCAGTCTCGGGCTTGTTGTGGCGCTCGCCGTGCGGCTCGATGCCGTGATCGATGCTGTTGCGGATCAAGTGCGGCAAAATTTCGAAGATCGGCGCGAGCTCCGCGGGCCAGAGCAGCTCGCCCCCGCTCAGCTCGAGGCGGACTTGTTTGTTGCGGTCGCGAGCTTGCTGCTCAGCGCCTTCGGCGAGCGGCCCGACCCAATCGCTGACCGGCTTGCGACGCATGGTCTGGAGGCCCTCCGCGAGGATCGCGCGGGCCTCTTCGAGGCTGCTGGCCCGCGCCACGCGCTCTTCAAAGGCGTGCAGCACGCCCGCGCTGACCGTGTACAGATCCTCACCGCGTCGCAATGAGATGTTCCACAGCGGCTTGTGCCGATCCACCAATGCTTGCAGCGCCAGATCTACAGCGCGCAAGTCGTCCGCGCTGATCTCGGCCTTGTCTTCGATCTGGTGGATCTGTCGCGCCTGCACACGTAAGCAAAACTGCGCGTACACGCCTTTGGCTGTATGCAGCGTCAGGCGGGCGTTCGCTTGCGAGAGCGGCTCGCTGCGCATGAGCGCGTTGAGCTTCTCGTGCAGACCGATCGCGAACTCTGAGAAGCGCGTGCGAAAGCGCGCGACATGTGCCGCACCGCGCAGCGACTCGACTTCGGCCTCTGCTTCGATCAGCTTGGTGATGTCGAGCAGCGTAAACAGCACCGCCGACATGGCGCCTAGTTTGTCGCGTACGATCGAGCTCGACAGGGCGAACGTGCGCGCACCCGCTGCGATCCGCTCCGGCAGATTGCCCAAGCTGACCTCGGGCGGAAGTACGTCCTCGAACAGCTGCATGTAGCAGGCGCGAAAGTTGTCGCAGTCGCGCTCGTTCATCGCCAGGAGCTCGCACAGCTCGCGGCCTTCGATCCCGCGCTCCGCGTCTACGAAGTAGCGCTTACATGCCTCGCTGTTGCCCGGCAGCACGCGGCCCTGTGCGTCGCACATGAACAAGCCATAAGGCACGTTGTCCAAAATCGTGCGGATCGCTGAATGACGGATGCGCTCCTCCTCGCCGGAGAAGTCGCTGAGCACGAACGTATAGCCCTTTGCCGCGTTCTCATCGTCGCGCGCGTAGGTGACCGAGAGGTACAGCTCACTGGGCGTGCCGGTGGCCTCACTGTGCGGCAGGTGGACAGGTCCCACCCAGCTGCCCGCTTGCTCGACTTGCGCGCGGATCGTCTCCCAGCGCGCACCCAGATGATCGAACACCGAATGCTGCGCCGCTCCGAGCAGCGCTTGATAACCTTTGTTTACAAACAACTGCCGGCCTTCGAGACTGTAGCCGGCGATCGCCACGCGCTCGGTCGAGTCGAGCACGCTCGCGAGGTTCGCGCGGACCTCAGCCGCGTTCACCAGCTCGCGCAGCATCGGCTCATTCTGCAAACGCCAGCGATTCTCGGTGATTTGGATGTTCTGCCAGATGCGCTCGCGCACCGGTTCTTCGAACGACGCCCCGGGCCGCAGATAGAACGCACCAGCGTGGCTCGTGGCTTCGAGCAGCAGGCGGTCGTCTTTGCTCGCCACTTTCTCTTGCAGGATGGTGCGACCGTGGTCGAGCTCCCCGTGCGCACGCAGCGTCATCAGCGCAGCGCCCTGAAAGTGTCCGCTGCGCGGCAGCTCGCACGTGATGCCGGGACGGAACGCGGCGTGCACATCGGCATGCACGGTGAACAGCACGAACGCGTTGTCGCGGGCGTAGTGCTCGAGTTTGGTCTGCGCCGTCGCCGCGGCGCCATCCTCGAAGCTGGTAGCGGCTTCGAGGAACACACGGTCATAGTCAGCGTCGTGCATCAGCGCAAACGGACCGTGACTGTACAGAAAGATATAATGGTGAAACAGTGAGTGTAAGATCGGGTTGTCGATCATCGCCACGGCGAAGTCGCCCGTGTACGGCTCGCCTGACATATGCCCGCCGACGATCCTCTTGAGCCACTCGGAGCGCGGCACGATCTCAGCTTCCAGCTCCACGCCGACACGCGACAAGAACTCGCGGATCGCGAAGTACAGCGGTGTGCTGGTCTCGCTGACCAGACCTGTCAGCTTGAAGCCGTTGGACCAGCCCGCCTGATCTAACAGCTTGCGGGCGAGGTCCGGGCTGTAGCGGTAGGGCGCGCATTCCGTGTAGCCCTGTTGCCCTTCGGTCGCGATCGAGCGCGCCGGCGCGCCAAAGCCGTGTTCACTCACGTTTGTGAGCAAGCGCCTGCTGATCGCGTGATTGAGCGCTTTGCGCACGCGCACATCTGCCAGAGGGCCGCGGTTGCTAAGCAAAAACCACTGAGAAATGGCCGCAGTCCGCGACGCCACAGAGAGCTCTGGAATACGGCTCGCGCGCACGCGGTCGTGCGAATCTAAGCCGAGCGCAGCATCGATCTCGCCGCGCGCCAAGCGATCGACCCACTCCTTCTGACGCAGGATCGGCAGCTCGATACAGTCTATTTCCGCGCGGCCCGCCCAGTGCTCTCGGTTGCGCACGAGCACGAGCTGCTTACCGCGCTCGTACGACACGAGTCGATATGCGCCGGTGCCGATCGGCTGCTCATCCAGCGCATCGCGACCCTGCTGCTCGAGCACGCTGCGCGGGTAAATGCTGGACAAGAATAGCCGGCGCAGCAGCATCGCATCCGGGAACTTCGTGTGGAGCCGGACGGTAAAGTCATCGACCTTACTGACGCCCGCGATCACGCTCAGGATGCCTTTGGCGCTCGCCGAGGGCGTGGGTCCGAGATGCGCTTGAAATGTCGCGACGACAGAGTCCGCGTCGAACGGCTCATCGTTGTGGAAGCGCACGCCGCGCCGTAGATCGAACTCCATCTCGAGCGGTGACACGCGGCGCCAAGCTGTCGCGAGCCCGGGTTGCACAGCACCTTCGGTGTCGATGTAGATCAGCGCATCGTTGATGGTCGAGATGAGCGAAAAGCTCTCGGGATCGAACGTGCGAAAAGTTGTAAGCCCCGGTGGATCGACTGAGTACAGCGCCACCTTGATCTTCGTCGTCATGTGTCCTCACCCGAAGCTCGCGTCAAGCCTTTGTAGTGTAAGGACAGCGCGCGTCGGCTTCTAGTGCGGGCGCGCGTGGGCAGCTGATGGCGTCAGCGCCGGCTCGGCGCAAGGCGCGCTGGGGTGCGCGCCTTGCCTTACAATGTTCGCCATGCCCTACCACTCGCGCTGGCTGTAGTGGGCGGCGAGTGGGGCGGACAGTGGGGCGGCGAGCGGCTGCACAAACTGTGTGTTACTTCTTGGTTTTGCCGGTGGCGCCCTTTTTGGCCGGCTCTTCCGCAGGGGGCTTTGCTTCCACCACGGTCACTTTGATTTTGGCGCTGAGCTCCGGCCCGTACGCGCGGTGGATGCCGTCGGCGAACTGCAGCTCCAGCGTGTGCTCGCCGGGTGTGAGCTCGATCTCTGCCTCGGTCTGGCCCTTGCCGAAGTGGATGTGTTGGGGATCTTGTCCGACGACCGTACCCTTCGCGGTGCTCTCCGTGTCGATCAGCAAGTGGTGATGGCCGCTGCCAGCTTCGATCTGACCCGCAGGTTTCACGAGGATGTTCTCGGCGGCCATCTTCACGAGCACTTTGATTTTGCCGTCCGTGGCTGGACCTTCGATCGTAGCGCCGTCTTTGAGGTCGACGAACGACACCTTGGCGCCCGCTGGAATGGCCGGAAGCTCGAAGCCTTGGCCTGGCGTAGGCGCTGCGGAAGGCGCTGCGGGTGCTGCAGGTGCTGCAGGCTCGCTGGGCGCGGGTGCTGGCTCACTGGGCTTTTCGCCGCACGCGAGCGTGAGCACGAGGGATGAAGCTGCAAAGCTGAGGCGTAATGTCTTCGTATGCATGATGTTCTGGCTCCCGGCGCGCAGTGTACAGCGGGAAGGGGCGCAAGGCGGGGCGGTTTTTACGCAGCCGTTTTATGCATCTCAAGGATCAGAGCCGAGCCGCTGAGGCTCGATCTCGAGCTCGACCCCGAAGTTCTTCTGCACGCGTGCGCGCAGCTCAGCGGCCAGATCGAGCAAGGCGCGTGTCGTGCCACCCCCGTGATGCACGAGCGCAAGGGAATGCCGGCTCGACACCCCGACCGCGCCCTTCCGCTCACCTTTGTGTGTGCCCGAGTGTTCGATCAGCCATGCAGCTGACAGCTTCACTGTGCCGTCTGCTTGCGGATACTGCGGGAGCTCGCCCGCCAGCGCGCGCACGCGTTCTGCTTCGCTCGCGGACACGACGGGGTTCAAGAAGAACGAGCCCACACTGCGGCGATTCGGATCGCTGCTCGCCACTTCTAGCAGCATCGACTTGTTGCGCCGCAGCTCGAGCACGTGCTGCCGCACGCGCAACGGCGTCGGCTCTGCACCAGCGAGCGCGCGCACGAGCTCTGCGTAGTGCACATGCGGCCGTGCGAGCGGCGCGAGCTGCAGCTGCAGCGCCAGCACGACCTCCTGACCGGGGTCGCGCTTCCAGCGGCTATGCCGGTAGCTGAAGCCGCAAGCGGCGCGCTCGACCCAACGCGTGGTGAGGCTGCGCATGTCCAGCACTTCGACAGCTTTGACCGTTTGGCTCAACTCCTGCCCGTAAGCGCCGATGTTTTGGATCGGCGCAGCACCGACGCTGCCCGGAATGCCAGACATGCACTCGATGCCGGAGAGCTCTGCTGCCACGCTGCGCTCGACCAAGGTATCCCAGCTCTCGCCCGCCTGCGCGGTGACGCGCCCACTCGTGCTATCGAGCGAAAGACCTTGGGTCTCCATGCGCAGCACGAGGCCCGCAATGCCGCTGTCACTCACGATCACGTTGCTACCACCGCCCAGCATGGTCACGCGCTGGCCGGCCTTGTGGGCCCAGGAAAGCGCCTCGATCAGCTGGTCGCGCTCATGGATCCGCGCAAAGTGCTCGGCCGCGCCACCCAGCTCGAGGCTGGTATACGGAGCGAGCGAGACACCTTGTTCGATCTTGAGCGCCGTCATGGCGCCGGCAGCCTAGCATGCCTAGCCGCCGACAGCTTCGCTGCCTCGCTATTTGTCCTTGTCCATGTCGCGCAAGGCTGCGCGCGCCGCGCGGATGATCAGCCGGACTTCGGGGTCTGTGAGCTCGTCCGCTGTTTGCCGGAGCGTGCGCTTGATTCGCTCTGTGTCGCTACGCTCGACCCTTGCATCCGATCGAGGCTCAGGTGGCAGTTGCGTCGTGTCCTCGGGCGCGCATGTCTCAACCAAGATCAACAGCGCGACCAACCCAATCCGAATCAAGAGCTCCACGCATTTCATTTGTGCTCTCCCGCAGTACGAGTCGTGTGGGACCTATCAAGCCACAGTGTGCAGATGTGGCGCGGCTGAGAATCGGATGGGCGCGGCTACGTTCCTCTTGTTCAGCGGATCGTTGGCTTTGGCATTCGCAGGCTGAGGCACAAATAACCACGCAGAGAAATCGCTGCATTTCGTGGGCATGTCGAAAGTGAGGTCCGGCGCCGGCTGTCATGTTCTCTCCGAGCGGCATGAACGCGGCGCGCTCGGCATGCAGCCGGAACGGTCGAGGCATGAGACATGAGCAAGCCAGCGGATTTCTTGCTGGTCCAGCTGGTTCCGTGGGCATGAATGCCGTACGCTCTTTGGCCTTCGGAGCACTCGGCCATGCCGCTGCCTCTGTCAAAAACCTATACCGACCTCGACATCCAGCGGATGTATAGGAAGCGGCCGGCTACCGGGCGGCCCGCGCTGTTTCACATCCACGTCGATGCCAAAGAGGCTCTGCCTGCAGCGCTGATCGACCGTCTGCTCGAGATCGGTTTCGTCCGGGACGACTTTCTCGTCGCGTCCGATGACAGTTCGATCTCATGTAACAAGTTGTCACCTATCAATCACTTGACCTGGATGGGCAACGCAGCCTCGGCGTTCCGTGAGATCTGGTTGGCTGCGGACGCGGCCCTGCTCGAGCATCGCGTGTGCGCGTATCTCGAAGGTGAGCTGGTGGTTCTCGACAGCGTTCTCGACGCGAAGATCCCGAAGCTTCTGAATGTAGACGCGTTCGATCGCATCTGTCCCGTGCAAGCTAACACGGGGGAAGCGCCGTCGTTCGAGTGTCCAGTTTTGGCGAACGACGGAGCGATCGTAGGCTATGAGACCAGGCTCTTGCCGCTGCGAGCTGCGACGCGTCCGCTCGCGCCGAGCGGCGAGGTCGCAGCGCACAAAGCACCGCGCGATACGGGAGCACGCGAGCTCTTTCGGCTCGGCGAGGTGCATCTCACGCTGCGTCGCAACGGCCTAGATCCGCGCCTTTTGGCGCTGCTCGTCGCGATGGGGCTCACTGAGCCGATCATTCCAAAGCTGGCCGTCGATGCATCCGGTGCTGTGCTGCTCGACGAGCAGCACAAGCCGGTCATCATCGAAGATCTGCCGATGACGCTGCAGACGGCGACCGAGCCTGCCATGCTGATCGCGTTTTTCGATGTGCTCCTGCGGCGGATTCTGTTTGAGATAGGCGGAGTCGGCGGCGATGACATCTCGCAGCTCGAGCGCGCATCGGTGAAGTACGAGCCCGCGCCGCTGTACGGTCTCTACAACGGGCGGGCGTCAGACGGGAGCTTGCGCAGGGTGTTCGACCCGAGCAGAGACGCGCCGATGGTCCTGGAGGCGGTCTACGACTCCGTGCACGGGCGCATGACGACGGAGACGTTGCGCAGCGTCTGGGGCGCCCAGACGGGCTCGCTCGGTGGCATGAGCATCCGCATCGACCCAGAGCTTCTGCCGGAGCGGCCCGGGGGTTTTTGGGCTCAGCTGTTTCGAGACAGCGCGTGGACCAAGTCGTGGAGCGTCGCTCAGCTGAACCAACTGCGTCTGCGAGCCTCGGCGTGAGTGAGCTCAGCGAGCGCGCGCTGGCGTGTTTGCCCGAAGACCGAGGGCTCACACAAGAAGCCCGCGCGCGCCGAGCCTTCCTGGCCCACGTGATGGCGACATCGGCAGAGCCGGCGTCTGCACGCCGCCATCGGCGGCACCTGATCACACAGTACGCGCGCGCTGCGCCCGAGGCTTCGGCGACGGTCTCGCAAGCCAAGAATGCGCTTGCAGACAACGATCTGCGTGCGGTCGACACGCTCTTGCCGGTGACGAGTTATCCGTGGCAACGCGAAGGTTTCGCCTACTGGAGTGATCTCGACGCGGAGACCGCGGGTGCACGGCTGGTCGAGCTTCTGCCGGATCAGTCCAACACGCTCAGGCGCTACAAGCCCGATGAACGACCGGTCGTGTTCTTCTTTTCCGGCAATCGCCAGGCGTACGTTGGTGCCGAGCACGAACCTGCTAGCGGATTCTTCGGACAAGATCTACAGGCACGCGCGAGCAGGTACGTCGCGCAGTGCGGCCAAGCAGTGCTGCGGATGCTGCGCCAAACTCCGCTGCGGAACGCGAAGCTCGTCATGCCTGTGTACGGCGCGCTGCAATCTCGACACGAGCAGCGCTTGATCCACTTTGCGCTCAGCCAAGACCCTGCGTTCGTTCACCCGTCGCTGCTGGAGACGGCAGATGCGTTGTTCGAGGCGTTGCTGGCAGTGTGTTCGCAGCGTGGATTTCGTGCGGTCACGCATAGCTATGGCAGCAGCGCTGTCGTCCAGTGCCTTACGCATCTGCGCGAGCGGGCAGGGGCGCACAACGAGCTGGCGCGTTATGTGGCGCAGGGTGCGTGCATACAGTTCGGCGGCTATCGGCTGCACGACTTGCCTGGTGATTGGGCGCCGCACCATCACTGCGTGCTTTCGCCGCTCGACGAGATCGCGCTCGGCAGCGCGGGCACTGAGCCGCGCTATACAAGCCCACTGCAGTGGCCCGAGCAGATGTGGTCGAGCTGCGGTCTGGATGCGCTCGCTGCCCTGGTGCGCGGCGACTTCGAGCGCGTCCCGGTTTCGCGCACGACGATCAAACCAGGCGTGGATTTGTGGTGCACTGCGCTGGAAGGAATGAGGGCGTATGACGCTGCTGGCAAGCCGATCGCGCTGTTAGAGAAGGCCAATGGGCATTTCTTGAGCGGCTATACCGAAGCTGCAACGCAGCGCATGCCTGTGCTCCTCGAAGCCTTTTCTCAGTTTCAGTGACTGCGCCGCCAGAAGACGATGACGCGCTCTAACAAGCCGATGGTTCCGTAGAACGCGATGCCCATCAGTCCGAGCACGATCGCTGCGGCGAACACAAGGTCGATATTTAGGTAGTAAGTCGAGGTGGTGATCAGGTGCCCGATGCCGCGCGAAGACCCGGTAAACTCGCCGACGACAGCACCCACCATCGCGAGCGATGTTCCGACTTTGAGCGCGGAGAAGATCTCCGGCAACGCGTGAGGAAAACGCAGCATCCAATAGATCTGCCAGTTGCTCGCGCCATGCAGGCGCAGCAAATCTGCCCATTCCTGGTCGACAGAGTGGAGCGCAGACACCCCGCTGACGAGAATCGGAAAGAACGCGGCGGTTGCCGCCATCGCGATCTTAGAGATCAGGCCATCACCGAGCCACATGACCAGCAGCGGCGCGAGCACTACGATAGGGATAGCTTTGATCAACACAGCATACGGAATGATGACGCGCGCGATCGCGGGTCGCAGCACGGACACCGTGGCGGCGGCGATGCCGACAATCGACCCGAGCAGAAAGCCAAGCACGGCTTCTGTCAGCGTGATCCACCCGTTCTGCATGAGCTGAAAAAAGTGGCGTCTAAAAGCGCCCGCGACCTCGAGCGGTGCGGGCAGCACGAACTTGCTCCAGTCGAGCCAAGCGTCTGCGGCTTGCCACAGCACAAGCAGCATCAAGCCGGCCAGCGGCGGAGCTAAGCGCAATCGCGGATGAGCGTATGCACGCACTCCACAAGCTCCTGGAAGTGAGGTGACGTTCGCGCCTCGCGGCCGCGCAGGCCCGACAAACGCTCGGAGACGTCGAGCGTCGCAGCCACTCGACCTCGATCTAACACAAACACGACATCGGCCAGCAGCACCGCCTCCATGGGATCGTGGGTGACCATCACGATGGTTGTTTGCTGTTCGCGCCAAAACATCAGCAGACAATCGACCAGCTGCTCATGGGTCACACAGTCGAGCATCCTGAATGGTTCGTCCATCAGCAACACATCGAGCGGTCTCGCAAACTCGCGGGCGAGCGCCACGCGTTGCTGCATGCCACCCGAGAGCTCATGCGGGTACTTCCAGCCGTGCTCCGCAAGGCCCACGCGCTCGAGCAACGCTCGTGCGTGCGACGCGCTGTCCGTGCTCCGTGCTTGAATGCGCTGATTCAAAGCGACGTTCTGCAGTGCTGTCCGCCAGGGCAGAAGAAACGATCGCTGAAACACCATGCCTACGCTCGGGGAGCTGAGCTCGCTGCCCTCGCAGGAGCGAAACTGCACCGAGCCTGTTGCGGAGGCGGCGTGGTCGTCGAGCGCGCCCGCAATGGTTTTCAAGAACGTCGTCTTGCCGCAGCCGCTTCGGCCTACGATCGCGCAGATCGAGGCGGGGCGAACCGTCAGCGCCAAGCGGTCGAGCACGAGCCGTTCGCGCGTGGTGCCGGCGCCCACACTCACACTGAGGTCGCGTATGGCGATCTCAGCGGACACGCGCTTCTGCCATCTGCATCGCTGGTCCATGCAATTCTTGTAGCAAGCTGGTGTCGTAAGCACGCCCCACGTCGTATGGCTGCGCGATCAAGCCGAGATCATTCAAGCGCGCGTATGTGTCCTCGAACATCTCACGATCCATGTAACCCGGCGGATAGGGATTCGATAGTGAGGTCACGCCATCGAGCTGGGCCAGCCGCCGCATCACCTGCTGCTGCTCTAGGTTGCCGGTTGTGTCCTGCTTCACCAGCATGCTAGCGGTCTCGGCAGGGTGCTCGTGTGCATAACGCAGGCCTTTGAACGTCGCAGCCAGGAAGCTCTTGAGCGCGGCGCGCTGGTTCTTGAGGACGTCGCGCCGCGTGAAGATCGTGTAGCCGTGCGTGCGAATACCCGCGCTGGTCGGACTGATGATGTTGACTGGCACGCCCTTCTCAGGGAGCTCGACCGCCGCCGCAGTGGTGAACGCCCACTGCGCGTCCACGTTTTTCGCTACGAGTTGGCCGTAGTCGTAGCCCACATCGACCTCAGTCACTGCGACCGACGACCTGCGAAGAAATGCATGAAGCACGTCTGTCGAGATGTGGCCCGGAAACAGGCCCACGCGTTTACCTTGCAGTTGCTCGACCCGTTCGATGCCAGAGTCGGCTCGCGTCACCAAGCAGACAAAGTCCGCGTTACGATGCAAGACCGCGATCGCCACGAGGTCAGCACCTTTGCCGTTTGCGACGAGCAGTGTGTCAGGCCCACCCAAGATCGCGACGTCGTCTTGCCCTTGCAGCACCATCGAGACTGGATTGGTGCCGCTCCCGCCGTAACCAAACTTCACGTAGAGCTTTTCTGCCGCGTACGCGCCGGTCGCCTCTGCAGCGACAAAAGGCGCCATCGTGGCCCGGAGCGCTGGGATCGGATAGCGCACGCGCAGCTCGGGCAGCGCTGGAGCATCCGTCTTGGGGTTGCACGCTGTTGCCGCTAGAAGAAACAACGCTGTTGCGACTCTGGCTAGCATGTTCACTCCTTCATGTGCGGTCCGGACAGAACCGGCAGTGTGCGGTGTGGAACAAGAACATTTGGTAGGCGTTCGCTAACGTCGCGGCATCGTGCACCAGCGCGTGCCGCTCCTCGCGGCTGGAGGGCATCACCGAGAACAACACGATGCCCGCTGCGACATCGCTTCGGGGCATGCCGTTGGTGTAGTAGAAGCAAGCTCGTTCACTCAGCTCACTCGTCATCAGATTGTTGAGCGAAAGCAATCCCAGGCCATTCTGAAGCGCGCGCGCAGCGACTGCTTTGAATACCTCTGCCGGGATAGTCGGGTCGCCGTTTCGCTGATGATTGCTCAGGTAGCTCTCGAGGTTCTCTGCGGGAGGTGCAGGGGTGGTGAACAGCTCGTCGCCTCGTTTCGGCAAACGCAGCACGTGCAGCGCACTGTGATAGCGACTCTCCCACTGTCCAGGGCCGACGACATCGATGTTGTCGAACAGCTCTTCGAGTGACGACGTTAGCTCGTAGTATTTTCCATGAGCGCGCTTGCTCAGCTGGCCCACGTTGTGCAGGTAGATAGTGGGGCCGAGAATATCGAGTGTCTCCGGCCGGAAACGCCTTGGCCGCGGCTCGCGACGCACTACGAGAACGAAGCGGTCCCCGAGGCAAAGTGGCCTGACTCCGTCTAACAGTGAGTGATAGGGCGAACGATAGTCTCGCGTATCCAGCTTGTGCTGTGCGTATTTGTTGAGCAGCAAATACGTGTCGTAGATGCCGTTCTTGTCTGAGTAGTCAGGGTAGATCGTCGACGGCTGACCATGCAGGCAGCTGGGCATGACCAGGCTGGCGTAGGTGATCGTAGTGGGTGCGTGATCTACGTATTCGATCCAAAACGTCAGGAGATTGGCGAGGCACTCCTCGATGCTGGTGCGCGTGAACTTGTGCTTGGCGAAATATTGGCTGCTGTGTGTCAGCATCAGCGATGCGAAGTCGCTGGGCCGGACTGTGGCAGCATCGGGCGGGACACTGCTCGAACGCTGCGCCTCGACACTCAGGTCGTTCGCGCGGGTGCTAGCTGTGCCCTCGGCGCGATCACGCAGCTCGACCCGCAGCGCAAACACATACCCGCGCTGATTCTCCGTGACGATCACGCGCCTGGGATCCAAGCCTGACCACTTCGCCAGAACATCCCGCACGCGCAGAATGTGCTGATTGACTCGCTTACGAACAACCTCGGTTCCATACTGTTCGTTGGGCCAACCGGCTTGGAACAGCTGATCATTGTTCACCGCACGCCCACTGTTGCGAACGAGTGTCAGCAGCAAGAGCAGCGACGTACGGGGGATGCCCACTGGCTGCCCGTTGAAGCTCAAGCGCCCGCCGCTCGGCTCATCGACCAGCGCGAAGTTGTCGAAGCAGTAAGTCGTGGGTGCCATGCTTCGACCGCAAAGATAACGCACTCACGGCCCAAGTAAGTCACAGAACTTACATGGAGGCTCCCGCGCACCACAATCGCCTTACGAGTGTGATACCGGTCACACTTGCCCGCCTATGCCGGGCAAAGGCGGGCGCCATAGCCGCTCCTCGCGCTCCGGGTGTACGATCGCGAGCGTGTGTCCGCTGGCCCTTGGTCCTCGCGTGAGAACGATGCAGATCGAGCGCGTGGGTGGTTTACTGATCGTGGCGCATGGTCGCGAGAATCCAAGCGACGAAGAATGGAATGAGCACATGGCGGCGAGTGACACCGCGCGACACAAGTTTCGCGGCGTGCTTGTGACTTCGCTCGGTGGCGGCCCGAATGCAGGACAACGCAAGACGCTCTTGGATCTCGCCGGCTCGCAGACTTACCTCACTTGCATATGTACCGATTCGATTGTGGCGCGTGGTGTGATCACGGCATTCAACTGGCTAAGTCCCGCGCACATGCACGCGCTGCCGTATGACCAGGTCGATCGCGCACTCGAGATGCTCGAAGTGCCTGTCGTCGAGCGAGGCGAAGTCAAACAAACTGTCGCACGCTTGCACGCGAAGCTCGCCGAGAGCACGTCGCGGTCGAAAGCGTAGCTTCACTCCTTCGTGCAGGTAACTTCTTCCGGCGGCACGTTGAAGATCTTGCTGGCTTCTTTGCAGCAGGTGTCGACTAGCCAGTCGGTGAAGACGTTGCCGACGGCGGCGCCGACGACTGCGAGCACGAGGCCTGGTGTACCTGCGACTGCGACTTGCGCGACGATCGCGCCGCCCACTACGGAGATCTTGCACATTTGCGGCAAGCGCTCCAACGCCCAGCTGAAGCTCTCGGGCTCCAAGCGCTCGTCAGCATGTTCTGTCGTGACATCGCGCTTGACCTCTTCCGGCACGCTCTTTTCGGAGCCCAAGCCTGCGACGAGGTTACGGGTGTCGTCGAGCACGCGCTGCGGCGACCACCAGCTCGATGGCTTTTCGCGCAGGCGTTTGTAGAGTCGGCTCATGCGCTCTTCGAGGCGGGCGTCCGCGATGCCGAGCAGCTGCAGGTCGAGCATGCGCCCGAGCAAGCTCTGTGCGTAGTGATCGTCGAGCTGCGGATTCGCGAGCGCGGCGTCGCACTCTTCGAGTGCCGATGCCAGGATCTCACGGCGATGAACGATCTCGCCGATCGGAAGCTCGGCGACGCTGCGACCTTCTAAGAGCAGCGGCGCGTATTGGTCTTTTGCGACTTCTTCTCCGGCGAAGATCGGCTCGAGAACCGAGAATGCCAGGTCGAGCTCACCTTCGGGCGACGTGACACCCAGCGCGCGCGGGCCTTCGCCAGTCTGCACGGCGATCGCGAGCCCTTCGATCGGCTTGCCCGGTGGACATGGGCTTTCGCCTCCGCCGGTGCATGGATCGCCGACCAAAACCTGGAGGTACAAGCGCCCAGTCGCGCGCTTCACGATCATCGACACACGGCTGTCCGCGGCGAGCTTGCTCGGCGGTGCACGATTCAAAGTCGCGCAAGCGCTGAGGCAAAACGCGACGAGCAACATGCGGAAGACGACTTTGTCCACTCACGCCTAGTGCAGTCGATGTTAGCTCGTGGCGCGGGCCGCGCGCCTGATGACTTCTACGCCGCCCATATAAGGCACGAGCGCCTGGGGCACGCGCACGCTTCCATCAGCATTTTGGTATTGCTCCAGGATCGCTACGAGCGTGCGCCCGATCGCCAGCGCCGAGCCGTTCAGCGTGTGCAGCAGCTGCGGCTTGTCGCCGGCTTTCGCGCGATAGCGGATGCGCGCGCGGCGCGCTTGGTAGTCGCCGAACCACGAGCAGCTGGAGATCTCACGGTAGGCGTTTTGGCCCGGCAGCCAGACCTCGATGTCGTAGCAGCGCTTGGCCGATGCGCTGATGTCCCCGGCGCACAAGAGCACCACGCGGTACGCGAGGCCGAGCTTGGTGAGCACTGCTTCGGCGTGGCTCAGCAGCTCTTCCAGCGCCTGCTGTGCACGCTCTGGCGTCTCGAAGCGCACGAGCTCCACCTTGTCGAACTGATGCTGACGGATCAGGCCGCGCGTGTCTTTGCCGTGGCTGCCCGCTTCGCTGCGGAAACAAGGGGTATACGCGCAGTAGCTGATCGGCAGCTCCGCCGCGTCGATGATCTCGTCGCGGTGCAGATTGGTGACTGGCACCTCTGCGGTTGGAATCAAGTACAGCTCGCGCGGAGCGACTTTGTCGTCTTTACCGTGTGCAGCTGTGGGCGGCTCTTGCCAGTCCGGCGCGATCCGAAACAGATCACCTCCGAACTTTGGCAGCTGGCCCGTACCGCGCAAGCTCTCGTCGTTGACGAGCGCTGGCGGCCACACCTCGGTATAGCCATGGGCGCTGGTGTGCATGTCGAGCATGAACGACATCAGCGCGCGCTCGAGTCGCGCGCCGTGCCCTTTCAGCACGGAAAAGCGCGCGCCGCTCAGCTTGGCAGCACGTTCGAAATCGATGATGCCGAGATCGAGGCCCAGGTCGACGTGGTCTTTGACCTGGAAATCGAAGCGCGGGACCTCGCCGACGCGCTTCACTTCCACGTTGTCCGCATCGGACTTGCCGTCCGGGATGCTGGGATCGGGCAGGTTGGGCACGCCGAGCAGCAGCTCTTCGAGCTCTTGATTCACGCGGCGCTCAGCGACGTCGAGCTCTTTCGATTCGTCGGAGATGCGCTTGAGCGAGTCGCGCCGCGCCTTGAAGGCGTCGCTCTGCTTGTCGAGCTTGGCCATGTCGGCATTTGCGGCGTTTTTCTCTTCGCGCAGCGCTTGCACGCGTTGGATCACGCGACTGCGTTCTTCGGCCAGCGCGGACAGAGCGTCCAGGGTCTGGGCTGCCGCCGGGCCACGCCGTGAGAGCGCAGCGCGTACTTCGTCCAGGTTTTCCACTACGTAGCGCAGGTCGAGCATGGCGCGGGTGTAGCAAAGCTCGGCGCTCGGGGCCAGCCTCAGTCCGCGACCGCCTCACCTCTTCCCGTACACGTGATTCCGTACGCGGCTGGTCAACTGGTGTTCTGTGTGGGATGCGGAAGGGGGTGACGTGTACGGGCACGGGCACGGGCACGTGATGTCAGTGAGTGCGTTTGGTCCGGATGAGCTTCAGTAACTGCGGATAATCGCGCAGCTCTAGGCCATCGACCTGCACGCCGACCGCGATTTTACGGGCATCCGGGTAGGTGGTGCGCGCGTGGGTCGAGGGCTCGTGGCCGATGCTCTTCGCGCGGCCGGGCATGGTCATCAAGTTCACCAGCACCGGCGCCTGCCAGCCGTCCTCGTGCACCTCGACCGCGAGCGGCAGGCGCACGTGCATGTTCTGTGCAGGCACGGGCGCCCAAAAGAAGATCAGCAGCTCGTCGAAGCCCTCGTGCCGCTTGAGATAGGTCTGTAAGCGACCCATCGGGCCATGCAAGTGAACCTCGACCCGATCGGTCTTCTCGTAGCTGTCGTCGAGCACCGCGTGTAGGTTGCGCGCTGCGTAATACAGCGGCTTCTTGTTCAACTGACTGTCAACCACATTGAAGCTGCCTTCGTGGTTGTAGTCAGCATCTGTGATGTTGCGGAACAGCGCGAAGTGAATGCGCGGCGCGATGCCTTCTGCAAAGTCTAACAGTGACCGACGCAGCTCGTTCTTGGCGTCGACCACTGGCGTGATGCGCTGCTCGCCCTCGGCGCTCACCGCGCTGGGCTCGCCATCCTCACTGACCGCGAGCTTCAGGCTTTTGGCACTATGTGCTTTGAGCATGCCCCGCAGCGCCTGCAGCTGGTTCTCATAGGTCTTCCACTGCCGAAAACGTGCAAACTCCGAGGCGCGCTCCGGCTCGTCGCCATTCGCCCGGTAGGGATGAAACGAAAACACATCGATGTGTTTCAGCAGCCCGGCACGCAACGCTTTGGACAGCCACGGGTAAGGCTGATCGGCCATGCACTGCAGCATCGCCACCGCAGGCCCGTAGATGATCGCCTCGGGTTGCGCCTTGCGAATCGTGCGTGCGACCACCTCGGCGATACGCACGTAAGCTTCGGGTGCGTTGAAGGTGTTCGGCTCGTTGCCGATCTGCCAATGCTTCACGTACGGCTTGAGCTGCGCCACCACGTTTTCGGTGAACGCCGTGGCCAGCGCGAGCTCGTGGTCGGTCACCGGGTCTTGCCCGCGCAACATGCGCGAAGGCAGCGGATCCAAGCGCATCAGCACGGAGATGCCAGAGGCCTCCAGCCTCGCCATGTGCTCACCGCAGCGCGAGTGAAGACGGCTCCAGCTCGCCGCCTCTGTCAGCTGCGGAGCTTGGCCAGCCTTCCAGCTGAGCTGAACGTACTCGGATACCCACTTGTACCCAGCTGCCGCGATCACATCCGCTGCGCGTTTCGTGTACTCGGGTGGACCGCCTTCCGCGCAGACGGTCGTCATGATCCCGAATGGACTGCCTGGGATTTGCCGGCTGGTGCGCGGCTCGCCGAGCAGCACCTCGCGCTTGATCGCGTCTGGTTGTGCGGCGAAGGTCGGCACGGGCCCTGTGCCCTGCGCGCTGACACTGGCGCAAGCGTGGGCTAGCAGCAGGCTCACGAGCGCGTAGACAAGACGCTCAGGCATGGCTCGGCTCCAGCACGAGCGGCTCTCGCTCGCGTTCGGCGCTGAAGCTGCTGGCGGCTGCCGCAAACATGTAGAACGACACGCCCAAGTCGAACATCCCGACCGCAACGAGCGAGCCGATCAGCGCGGCGAGCGTCGCCTCTGAAGCGGCCGTGCGTATAGCCAGATCTTCGTTCGTGCTCTGGGCGCGCTCCCGGTATGGCGAGCGGCACACGTTCAGCGCGAACAACGTGAACATCAAGCCGCCGATGATCCCGAGGTTCGAGAGCACGACCAGCGGAAAGCTCGACGCGCGCGCGCTGCCGAGCCCGACGCCGAGCCAATACGTCTCCAGGAAATTGCGAAACGCTTGAGCGTTCCACTGCGCGCGCTCTTGGCCGGAGCCGCTGTCAGCTTTGTCGAGCAGGGTAGCCTTGACGAATTTGTCGATGTGACGCGTCGCGTCCAGCTCCAGCGCGTACATGCCCAGCACGGCCACGCAGCCAATGGCTGCAACGAGCGCCAGGGCCGTAGGGATACGCTTGCGTGGCAGTTCCCTGCATGCGTACCAGAAGCCGTACCCGAACAGACCGAGATACGCGGTCGCGGACGTCGAGAGCAACAGCATGACCAAGAGCCCGCAGCACACGTAGGGGCTGTAGCGCAGCTCCGCGCGTGCGGTCCACAAGCTCAAGCTGAACGCAAACAGCGGCAGGCTGTAGTACGCGAACAGCGATGCTTCCGGGAAGGTGCCGTGAATACGCGGCAAACCTCCCAACGCATACTCGACTGCCAGCGCGTAGCCTTCAGCGTTGCGGATGTAGTCCAGCAGCGAAGGCAGGTGCAGCAAGTTCTCGACCATGTTCAGCATGCCCGCGCCGATGTTGAGCATGGCGACGAGCAGTACCGCGTTGCGAAAGGTCACGAGCCGGCCAGGCCCACGCAGCAACGTACGAAGCGAGAGAAAACACACTAAGTGACCGAACAGGTAGACCGTTTGTGTGATGTTAGTAGGCAACGGACGCAGTGGATACAAGCGCGGGCTGCGTGCTGTGAGCCGGTCGAGCACGATCACTTGGGTTTCGCCGCCGAACAAGCGCGGCATGACCAGCGCGCTGATCAGTCCCCAGATCACGATCAGCGCGAGCAGCGTGCCCGGACGCGACAATGTGAATGGATCGCGCGTGCGCATCCGCGCGAACAGCGCGTGTAGCAACAGAAAGGGCAGAAAAAGCAACGCCGGCGTGATCGCTGCACCACCGAGCGCGGGCAGAGCAATCGCAGCGGTGGAACCTAACAATGTGAACAACACTGCAAACGTGATGCAGGTCGCTTCATTCGCCAATAGGCCAGCGAGCAGCACGAAAAACGTGAAGACGTTGACGCTCATGGCTGGCGTGTGTGCATGTCCGCGCGCTGGGCGTGCGCGCGTTGGAAGCTGCTCGCGTAGGTGATCAGCGGCTGTTTGCCTGCTTGGGTTTTGTAGAGCGCGCCGTCAGTGACCTCGAACTGCACGTCGAATGGAGCGCCGCTCAAGAGACTGAGCCTGCTGCGCGCTTCGGCGAGCTCTTGGCTGCGATGTGCTAGATAGTCAGGATCGAGGCTGCTCAAGCGGATGCGTAGGCTGGTCTCGTCGACTTGATGGATCTGGAAGCGTTTGAGCGCGGGCAACTTCACCAGCACTGATTCCAGCACGGAGCAACGCAGGCGCGACCCGTCGGACAAGAACACCCAGTCATTCACGCGGCCGGTGAGCGCGACGATGGTCGGCCAGCTCACGCCGCAGCTACAGCGCTCCGGCGCGCGCAGCACACCGCGATCACCGATCGCGTAGCGGATCAGTGGCATGACCTTGTTATGTAAGTTGGTCACGAGGAACTGGCCCTCTTGACCGTAACCTAACGGTTGCCCCAAGTCGTCGACCACTTCGAGCCTTGTGAACAGCGGATTCACATGCAGCCCGCGCTGATGCCTGCACTCCGAGGCGATGTCACCCGCTTCGCGTGAGCCGTAACGGTTGTACACAGGGCACTGGAACGCGCGCTCGATCGTCGCACGCATCGCCTCCGTCAGCGGCTCCGCGGTCGCGATCACAGCTTTCAGTGGGCGCCGCAAGCGCGGGCCGTCTTGCAGGCTGCGCACGGCCAGATTGTGTAGCTCGTTCGCATAGCCGTAGATGTACTGACAGCGCGACCTGCTGTTCAGCGCGGCTAAGAACTGCGCTTCTTTCAGGCTGCTCATGCGGCTCGCGTTGAGCGTCTTGCGGCCATGGAGGAGCGCGAGGTTCAAGCGCTGCAGGCCAGCCTGCGTGCGCGCGATGTCTTCGGACGCGCCCCACAAGAAGAAGTACGGCACGCCGATCCCGAGTCCGGTCCAGCCGTTCAGCAAAAAGCTCTCGGCCAGCCACCAGTCCTTCGCGTAGGCGTCGCGTGCCACGCTCAGCGGCGAGCCTCCGGTGCCGCCCGTCGAGATCAGCTCGACGTCCTCGGGCGCCGTGCCCTCGCGCAAGTACGCTGGCTGGTCGTCGCGGATCTCCTCGCGGAACACCGGCCGCAGCCCCGCGAGCGCGGAGGGATCCTCGTGCAGCGCTGTGGGTTCCAAACCAGCTTCGCGGAAGCGCGCGCGGTACGCGGGCACATCGCGCGCAGCCCCCGCGCACAGCTCGGCGAGCAGCTTGTTCTGTTCGGCTTGCAGCAGCTCTGCCGGGAGCAGCTGCTTGCTATGCAAATAGCGATAATAGGCATGAACGCGCGAGCCCTTGAGCACGCGCTTGAGCGCGAAATAAGCCAGGGGTCGCAAGTGTGTGATCATTCGCGAAGCTCCGCTGCGACTCGGCATTCTGTCACATCGAGCTTGGATTCTTCAGCATTTTCTAAGTGTCACACGGTCGGTGCGTCACACAGCCCAACTCACACTACTCAGCAACGTGCCCGTGCCCGTACGCGCTCTTCGTGACTTCCTCACGCACTTCACGAACCGGCACGCGCCGCTTTGTGATCTGTTCATACAGCGCAACATACTCATCGAGCATGCGCTGCACATCAGTGAACCGCGCCACGCTCGCGACGCTACGAGCGGCAAGCTTCGGCAACAAACCCGCCTCCAACGCAAGCCGCCTCATGCAGCCCTCGAGCGCCCCCGGCACAGCAGGGTCGTACAACAACCCATTGTCCTCATCACGGACCGTCTCCGGAATGCCGCCGCGTGCAGCTGCGATCACCGGCACCCCGGCCATCAGCGCTTCGACTGTGACCATGCCAAGCGGCTCATGCCAGAGCGAAGGCACGACCAACACATCGATCTCTGACAGCAGCTCGTTGGGCTTAACCTGGCCGAGAAACTCACAGCCTGGTGCCGCGAAGAGCCGCTTGAGCTGCCCCTCGTACGCGTCGTCGCCGCGGCCCGCGATCAGCAGGCGCACCCCGGACATATCGGGGGCAGCCTGCAGCGTCCGGAACGCAGCCAAGAGCTGCTCGATGCCTTTCCAAGCGCCGAGCGTGCCTAAGTAGCCGAACGTCCGCGCACGCGGTGCGGGTTCGCGCGCAGCGCAGGGCTGCAGCGCGCGCGCGTTGTGGATCACGGCCTGCTGCTCCACGTCGCGGAACACACCCCTTTCGAGGTGCCGATCCAACACCGCGCGACTGATGCCGACGACGGCTGAAAGCTTGCGCGAAGCGTTCCCGCGCCCGAGCCGCAACACACTGCAGCTGACACAACGCTTGTCACAGTTGTCCGCTCCGCGATGCAGCTGCGAGCGAGCACACAAGTGATAGTAGTCATGGAGCACCTGCACAGCGGGCACACCCGCGTCTGCAGCAGCGGCCCATGCGGAAGCCGAAAACCCGACCAAATTGTGGAAGCTGATCAGATCCGGTGCAAACGCGTCGATCTCGCGACGCAGAGCGTGCTGCATCGCGAGGTTGTAGCTGTCGATCCCATGCCAGAGCAGCGTGAGCGCGCGCGATCGCTTGCGTGTGTCGTTGTGCCAATACAGGTTCCGCAGCGGCAGTCGCACCACCGAAACGCCGTCGACCTGATCCACGCGCCGCTCGTCCGCAGCGCCAGTCGTGACCACACGTGCTTCGACGCCGCGCGCACGCACACCGGTCACGATGCTCGCGAGCGTGACCTCTGCGCCGCCGCCGACATCCGGTGGATACAGCTTATTGACGTAGAGTACACGCATGGTGTCCCTCACATGAGCAGGGTGCGCGCGACCGCGTCAGGCAAGCTCTGCGAGTAGCGCAGCACCAGATCGCGCACAGATTGATCGGGCCGACCCCGGAACGACAAGCCGTGCTTGTACTCGCGCTTGGCGAGCGGCTCGGGAGCGTAGTACGTGTGCACCAACGCGCGCCGCGGGCGCTTGGCGTTGACGCGGTTGATCGAGTGCCAGGAGCGCTCGTGCATCGCGACGAGTGTCAGGCGATTGAACTTGGCGAGCGTCACTGTGGGCAAGCGATCGAGTCCGTCTTCCCACAGCTCCAGCTGGCCACCGTCCGCGAGCCGCCAATCAGGTGACAGATGGTAGATCGCTTTGAGCACACAGTATTTGTCACCGCGCGTATTGTGAGATGCCTCGAGGTGCGGATTGACGAAGCCGCCTCGACTCAGTGACACAAGGCCGCTGTTGTCCAAGCTGTAGTCGGGCTCCAAGTCCCTCACACCGATGATCTCGCCGAGCAAGCGCGCGAACGCGGGCGCTTGGAACGCGGACAGCAGCTCTTCGAGCGGCTCGCTCAAGTGTTTGAGCGCGCGCGCAGTGTGCACGCTCTTGGAGAGCGAGCGCACGCGCTGCAGCTTGGCTTCCGCCGGGTAAGCCTCACTCAGCCAATGCGCACTGGTAGTAGGCAGGAGATCGTCGACAGCGATGTGTGCGACGGTATGTTTGCGCCACTCGGACGACAATGAATCGCGCAGCGGCGAAAGCCGCTGGATGAGGGTCGTGGCGAGCGTCTCACTGGATGGTGTGTTGAGTAGTTCCCCATGCATAGTCACGCGATCTTCCCCACACTCTCTGTCCACTTCGTCTTCAAGGAATGAGCCAAGCTAGGCTCCACCTCGAGCAGGTGATCGACCAACATTCTGCCGGCGCGCTCCCAGGAGTAGCGCTCGACGGGTGTGCCTCGCAGGTTGCGCGGTGCACCAGCCGTTTGCTCGAGCCAGGTGAACGCGCTCGCCCAAGAAGCTTCATAGCCAAGCTGTACCAAGCGTTCGTGCCCGTCTAACACTTCGCGATGGGCCGGAATGTCCGAAGCGATCACGCGCGCGCCGCAGGCCATGGCTTCGAGCAGCGGAATGCCGAAGCCTTCCCAGCGCGACGCGGTGATGTACGCAGCACAGGTCTGATAGAGGTCGATCAGCTCGGCGAGGCTCGCGTAGTCGATGAAGCGCGTCTGGCGCACGAGCTTCTGATCGCGCACGACCTGCATGAGCTGCTTGCGATACGCGCCGCGACACGACGCGATCACGAGCTGATAGCGGTGGCGCCACAAGTGTGAGCTCCTCAGCAACTCTTCCACATTCTTGTGCGAGTGCGCCGCACCCACAACTAACAGGAACGCTTTGCGATGCTTGTGCGGCGACGGTCGGAAGAGGCGCGTGTCTACGCCGTTCGGCACGATGCGGATCCGATCGAGCGGAAACCCATATTGTTCGTGGATGTCCTGTCGGCTGGTCTCCGACACCGTAAACACTGCAGCCACGCGCTTCAGCTCGGTCGGCAGCACATGCTTGAAGTACAAGTGCTGCAGCGGATGCTGGCGCGCGAAGCGCAGTGAGATCAGGTCGTGGATCGTGATGATCTCCTTGTCCGCTTTGCGGATGGAGTGGTGCGTGGGTGAGTACATCACGCGACCAGGAAGGCGCTCTTGGCGCTTCGCCCAAAGCCAGCGCTTGATCGCAGCACCACCCCCGGCGCCGAGCGCGTGTGCCGCCGGCGCGCGCAACAACGCGGGACCAAAGGCATCGGCGCCCTCCGCAGCGACGATGTCGCAATCGAAGCTCGATCGTAGAAAGCGTGCCTGGTGGACAGCGTACACACCCATCCCTGTGGAACGTGGGCCGATGCTCGATACGTTGATAAGCAGTCGCATGGCAATTCCTACGTGTTTACAAACGTCGTGCGGCTGCGGCGAACCATAGGCCGAGCTGACCCAAGAGCGTTTGGCGGTATAGGCCGGAGCGCAGCAGCCAGAACAAACGTTGTGTCACGCTGCCGCTGCGAGAGGCGTCGAACAGATCCAGCAAGCGTTGGTTGTCCTGGTGCAAGAGCGCACGACGGGCGCGGAGCGCAGCTAGGTTGCGCGCGTTCCAGTCGCGGAAGTCACCGGCGAGTAGCTTGCGGATGCGGCGCGCCATCGCGCTGTACGACGTGTTGCTGCCGTACAAGTTGTGTAGGTGCTGCCGGTAGCGCACGGTGGGATACGGGTCGTAGACCATCAGTCCACCGCTGCCCGTGATCAGCAGGTACGCCCACCAATCGTGTGCTGACACATCTACGTCGGTGCCGGCTGCGCGGATCAGCTCCAGCGCATTGTGGTTGAGCACCATCGTGTTACCGCTGACGATGTTCTGCACGAGCGCGTTGGCGAAGCCTGAAGGGCGACGACAGCGATGCGAGAAGCCGAGGCGCTTGCCATCCTGGTCTACGAGCTCGGAGCGCGAGCCGTACAGCACCGGCGCGTCGCTCGGCAGCCTGCGCAGCTGCTCGATCGCGCGCTCCAGCTTGGACGCGTCCCACTCGTCGTCTTGATCGGTGAATGCATAGAAGTCCGCGCGGACTTCCGGACGCGCGATCAGCGAAAAGAAGTTGCGCGCGAAGCCGCAGCGCGGCCCGGTGAAGATGAACACACGATGTTGATTCCCGTTCGCGCGGAAGCGCTGCAGGATCTCCAACGTCTCGTCATCCGAGCCGTCGTCGGAGACGAACAAACGCCAGTGCGGATAGGTCTGCGCGGCGATCGTCTCGAGCTGACGTTCGATGTAACGGGCGCCCCGGTATGTACACATCAGGGCGGCGACAGTGTAGGGGGCTTCCCTCGTCACTCGCTCGCTGCGAGTGTGACTAACATAGCTCCGCTGTGACACCAATTCCTGCATAACAACCCGTCTGCTTGCTGTCGTGCTTCGTGTCAGTTGCTCGAGTCGCGCGTCAAAGCCTTGCTGGTCGGCAAGATCTGCACCGGTGGGTGCGGCTGAAGGCGCGTGGCGCGCGCGGGTCGCGGGTATCCTTCAGCACTCACGGCATGTGAGTCGTTGACTACGAGGGCGTGGCCGCGCACGCGCGACAGCACACCGTAGATGTGCGCTTCTGCGTCCGCGCGCGCCGTATTCCCGAGGCGTATAACAGTCAGAGCGAAGTCCGCCTGACTGGCCAGCACGAGTGGATCGGCTGTCGCCGGGTAGCTCGGCGCGTCCAGTAAGATGTAGTCGTATTCCAAGCGTACGCGCTCGAGGAAACGCATAAATGCTTCGCTCGAGAGTGTCTCTGCTGCGACGCCGAACCCTGGATCAACGGCATGCACGACGCCGTGACTCAGGTAGATGCGATGCGGCGTAAAGCTGACACCCACCGTGCCGTCGGCGAGCTTGGAGAAGCTCTGACCCGGTTCGTGTCCGAGCAGCTGGAAATGGCTCGGCTTACGCAGATCCGCGTCGACCAAGAGCACACGCTTCTGATCGGCTGCGAGCGCACCTGCCAAACACAGGGCCGAAGTTGTCTTGCCGTCGCCCGGGGAGGGCGAGGTAATCAATATAACTTTGCCGAGCGGACCACTTAGATTGTAGTACAGGTTCGCACGCAGGGTCCTAAACGCTTCGGCGAGTCCAAGTCCTTCGAAAGGCAGCGCAGCCAAGTCGTAAACCGGGATCGAGCGCTTGCTGAGCAGCTTGCGCGGAATGCGCGGGACGTTGGCGAACACCGTCGTGGCCCGCAGCACGGCGCGAACCTCCGCTTCTGTACGCAGTCGTCCGGAAGAAAGCGCGCGCACCACGACCAGCAGCGCTGCAAGGCATATGCCGAGCGGCAGACTCAGCATGCGCAGCCAGAGATTTGGCGCGACCTCGCGTGCAGGGACAGTGGGGAGATCCAGGATGCGATTTTTCGAACGCTTGGTCGCTTTGGCGATCGCGGTGCGCTGCTGACTCTCCAGGAGGTAGGAATATACCCGGCTGTACACATCGGAGCGCCGACCGATCTGCGCCAAGGCAAGCTCCGCAGTCGGCACCGCGCTGAGCTCCGCGTTGTGCTGCGCGATCACCGCGTCGAACTGCTGCACTTGAGCGCGCGCTCGGGCGAGCCGCCCGGTCACGTAGTTGCGGATCATCGACAGCTGCTCGTCGACCTTGGCCTTGGCTTGCTTGACCTCGGGCATCGTGTCGCTGGCTTTAGAACGCAGCTCCACGAGCTGCTGGCGCGAGACTGTCAGGCCGTTGCCGAGCTGCTGCAGAACGTTGTCTGGCGTCTCGCCCAAGAGGTACGCCTCGATGTTGGCGTCCGGGCGTTCGAGGTTCTTGAGCATGGCGTCGAGCGTCGCGACCTGGAGCCGCGCCGCTGTGCGCTGCTGCTCGTACGACGCGAGCTGCGAGACGATGACTTGCGGCTGGGTCTGCTGTGCGACGACGGGATTGTCCGACTTGTAGCGCGCTAGCTCTTGTTCGCTGTGGTCGAGCGAGCTCTGCATACCAGCGAGCTGCTGCACGATCACACCTTCTGCCGCTTCGGCGTCCTCGGTCTTCCACGTCTGACGCTCCGCGAGATGCGTCTGCATCAGCGCATTCAGGAATGCACTGGCTTGAAAGGGTTGTGGGCTCGTGAGCTCGAGCGCCAAGACTTTGACGGGGGTAGCTGCGACCGGCGACTTCGGCACTGTGATCTCTAGCTTGCGCAGGACTGCATCCACAGTCTTCTCGGTCGGCTGGACGCTTAGGATGTAGACGTCACCCGCGTGCGGCACGGACGCTTCGCCTGGTACGAGCGCGAGTGTGAGGTGCTCGCTGTCGAGCGTCTCTCCCAGGCTACCTTGTAGGACCTGCTTCTGCTCCCCGTCGTGCACCTTGAAGCTCTGAGCGTCAGTGAACTCGACGCTGAATGACGCGGTTTGAGTGGCACGGCTGGGCAGCGCAGCGCGCGCGACTCCCAGTTGCTTGCGATCGTCGTCTAGCAAGGCTGGATCACGCTCTGACTGCAACCAGCGCCACAGCCGCACGCCGTCTTTTCCGCGCGGTCGCAAGGTCGCATTGAGCCCTGATTCGAGCACTGCGCGCTCGACACGCGAGCGACTGCGCATGATCTCGATCTCGCTGAACACGTCGCTACCGCCGGAGCCAGTTAGCTCGCTCAGCCCGCTGTACTGCGATGGTTCATCGAGCTCGCCGAGATACAAACGCCCGCGAACCAGGAACTCCATACGCGACGTCAACGTCGACGTCATGACTACCGCGAAGCAGAGCACGCCACAGAGCAGCACCAAGCCGCGCCGATCCTGCACCACGTTCCACACTAAGCGAAGGTCGAGGCCCGGTGCGCCTGGGGTGGTCGCTACGTTGTCAGGAGATTTGTTAGGCGCTGTCATGCGGCGATCGACCTTCAGATAAGTAGGTACGGAAAGCGTTGGTGGCGCCCAACGGATCACCGACATCGAGCGGAGCTCGCCCGATCCCCTTCGGAGTAAGCACTCGGTGTTGGCAACTTCGTGATGTGGAGGGCGTCCGACGGGAGCGGGAGCTTTGACCGGCTCAGCCGAACTGCAAGTAACGCATCACTACTGCACGAGAGAAAGTATCGAGGCTTCTACCAATGCGCAAGATATAACACTCGTTTGCAGTGCCAAGTTTGTGGTTTGTGCAGCGCAGAGCGGCGGTTGTTTCCACTCGAAGAATGCAGCTGCGGCGACGTAAGAGCCGTCGGCTGTGCGCTGCACTAGTAGGCGTGCGCGATGCGCTGCGGCAAATTCTCGCCGTATCCTCGGCGTATGCGAGCATGCATTGACACGCGCGCATTGCAGCCAATAGCGGAGACCAGCTGTGGCTCGATGGTCTGATGCGTTACGCACACCTATGCCGACACGATCCGCGTCGACTGTTCACTCCGAGAGCACTTTCGAGCAGCATATCCGTGAGTTTTGTTTTGGTTGTGCTAGCACTAGACCCGCTTCTCCGCCGTAGTACCTGGCGCCGCGCTTTCGCCACACGAGGTGATGAAGGGTGACTATGGCCGAGCTTGGGAAATCCCTGGAACCGTTGCAGCTCATCGGCAATCGCTATCGTGTCGAGTGTTGTATTGCGAGCGGCGTCGAGACCAGCGTGGTGGGTGCTGTCGACTGTGCGACAGGCAAGCGCGTCGCGCTGAAGTGTTGGGATGGTCCGACTTCCGAGCAGGAGGTGGCCGCAGTACAGTGCTTCGTTCGTTCTGCGAACGTGACGGGCCTGTTCGAGAACCCGCATGTGGTCGAGGTGTATGGAACGGAGCTGGGTGACACTATTTCTTATAGTGTCACCGAGTGGCTCGAGGGCAGCACCTTGGCTCGCGAAGTGGCGCGCGTGGGGCGCCTGCCGGTGCGCGATGCGCTGAAGTTCGTGCTGCCGTGCATGCGCGCGGTGGTGGAAGCGCACACTGGGGGCGTGGTTCACGGCGACATTCGTCCTGCACACATCTTCCTATGCCGCGCGACGCGTCACCTGCCCGAACGCGCGCGGATATTCGACTTCGGCCGGGGCGCGCCAGGTTTTCATGAGCTGCGCTTGCCGGCGCGCGCCACGGTGGACGAGTTCTGTCGTTACGCGCCGCCCGAGCTCTTGTGCGGCGCCGCGCTGGACGCACGCAGCGACGTCTACGGCTTCGGATTGTTGTTGTATGAGGTCATCACGGGCGAGCGCATCTTCGTCCAGGAGGACCTGTTCGATCTACTACGCGAGATCGAACGCGGCCCGAAACGCGCGATCGGTGACGTGACGCAGACCATGCCGCGCGGCCTCACTGAGGTTGTGTACCGCGCCATGTCGGTGCGGCCCGACGAACGCTACCAGGACCTCGCAGTCTTCTTGGACGAGCTCTTGCCCTTCGCTGGTCAGAGCGAGTCACAAGCGTCTGTAACAAAAGTTTCGACCGACCAGCCGGCAGTCAGCCCGCGACGTGTTTGGAGCTTCCTCGAGGAGCAGCTCCGGCATCCTCGGCGCCTTCAACCTGTGTTGTCAGGTGCGGCATTGGTCGCGACGGTGTTAGGTCTCGGTCACTTGGCGTTCGACAACAGCTCGAGTGTCGACGTCCCGCGATCTGACAGTCGAACGCGACCTGTTACGTCACAACACGCTGCCGTGCATGCAGAGCCGGTGGTCCCCGCGCCCGAGCACGACCTGGTTATCCCGGATCCCTTGCCAGTCGCTGAGCAGCCGCAAGTGTCTGACGAGCCCACACAAGTTTTCACGCACACGGCCCCCCGCCGCCCGCGTGTACGCTTAGAGCGGCGGCGAGCCCAAGCCGATGCGCCGGCCCCAGCCGAGCCCGCACCTGTCGTGTCTGACGAGCCAGCGGCCGCGCCGGCAGAGCCCGCAACGCCGCTGGAGCGCATGGAGCTGCAGTAGTGGGCCGTCCGCTGCGAACGGACCTCGGCCAGCTCATTCGACACGGTTGAAGAGCAGGTCTGTCAAGTACAGGCCGAAGCCTTCCGCGCGTGCGACGAAGCCGGCTGACAGTGTCTCTGTTTCTCCCGTGGAGAGCGTGAATGAGATCTCGTTCGCGCGTAAGGAGAATGTCCCCGTCTCCAAGCTCTCTTGCACGACCGTATTTGTGTACCCGCGCTCGCGCCGCGAGTAGCTGCCGGATGGTTGCAGGTCGAGGTCGACCCGCAGCGCATTGGACTGAACCTGAATGATGTTGCCGTAGATATCGCGCAACACATTGCTGTAAGTGAACCCACCCGTCCACTTACCAAGGACCTGCGCACAACTCAGTGGGAAGTAGTTGGAGCGCTGCATGTTGCCGAGTGCTTCGCCGTTCGCGAACAGCGCCAAAAACTGGGTTTGGTCCTGTGCCACTGCCAGCACAGGCTGCGCGACGCCGTTGTTCAGGTTGGGCACGAAACCGACGTACAGTTGTGCGTTTGACTCGGCTACGGTGGCGTAGCCACGCACGAAACTAGACTCGGGACCCCAGCCAGCCTCCATCGGCTCGCGGGCAAGATCCGTGAAGCGCCCTCGCAGCGCACGGTTGAGCAGGGCGTCTTCCATGCGCAGCGCGTCGTCGAGCGCAAAAGGGTAGTACAGCTCGACGACAGCACTGTGACCGAACAACTGGACATGGTCCGGGAAGATCGATTTCTCCCAGCCATCGCCAGTGACACCGGTCGTGCAGTCCATCACCTCATGGAGCAGCGCAGCAGGATCGGGATTTGACACCCCGCCGCTGCCAGCTGCAGCGGCTTCGTTGCTGGCGCGTCCGGCCGCCTCCGGATCTGGCTCGGGGCCACGCCCGGCGAGGGCGGCTAGACCAGCGTCTTGCGCGTTCCGCGCTGGCTGCCCTCCGCTGCCGGCGGTTGCCGATCGGCCTGCGTGCGCAGTCCCCGCGCTTGCGTCCTCAGCCATGCGGCCGGCTGACCCTGTTGCGTCGTCATTGGACGTCGGACAACCAGCCAGCCACACCATCGTCGACAGCCATAGAGCTCGCGTGTTCGCTGTGTACATGGACAAAGCTTGGTGCGCACGCGATCGGTCCACTCATACAAGCACGCCAATCGCTTTCATGGGCCCGCCAACGCTCCTGGGTGTTGGGCCTTCTGTAGGGGCTGAACGTGCCGCAGAGCGCCGCGGGCAGGCGGCTTCATCGCCGCTGTCGGCTGCGGTTCGCCCGCACTGCGTCGCAACCAGCGTCGCGCAGCCACTTGTACGCGGAGGTCCGGCTCCAAGTCCTGCGTGATGGCGCGTCGCAGCTCTGCGCTGCTAGCGCCCCGCTCATGCAGCGCGACCAGTCGCAGCGCGGACGCGGAAGGCGGCGCTCCAGTCCGACTCGCGATCTCCGCCAGCAGGTCGAGGTCTAGGGCGTGACGTGCACCCGGCTTGCGTTCGAGCTCAGCCACCGCTGCAGCCGACGGCGGCTCTCGCCTCGTCGATGAGGGCGGCGGCAGTCGCGTGGGCTTGCTGCCAGAAGCCTCTGCTGGCACAGCGCGCGTGGCGCTCGCAGGCACCGCGTCGGCTTCGAGCGCGCAGCGCAACCCGACTGCCAGCAGCAGCCCGAGTCCGCCTGCTGCAACACGTTGTGTGCGCGAGACAAGTTGCATGGCCATTACTCCGCAGGCACTTCGGTTAGCTGCACGTCGAAACCTGTGTTGCCGTACACATCGCTTGCCATGGTCACCAGCGCATAGCGACCTGCATGCGCGGGAGCGTGCGAGAGCGCGAAGCCGGGTCGGTCGAGCGCGATCGGCTCACCGAGCAGCGTCCCCTCGGCACCACTCTCGATCGCAACTGTCTCGTACAACGGCGTAAACGTGCTGCCCGGAAAATCTGAGACGACCTGTGCAAGCGACAGCGCGACCGGCATGTCGAGCAACGCGAGCAGGTTGGTCTCGTCGCTTCCGTCTTCAAACAGCAGCGCTGCCAAGTGCTGACCATCCGGTGCGCTGAGCACTCCGTAGATCGCCAGCAACAGCAAGCTTTGTGCCCCGTTCGGATCGATGCCCGTGTCCTCCCAGATGCCTACGTCCACGGCTTGCGCGTTGCCCTGTCCGTCGAGGATGACCGGTACCTGACGCGCCCACGCGTATTGGTACGTTTCGTCAGCCTCGATCGGGTTCTTTGCCAGCACGCCAAAGAACGCCAAGCTCGACAGATCCGCTGAGAGCTGCGCGAGGTACATCCCCGCTTCCGCGACATCGGTGTCTGCCACGCTGAATGTGACTGTTGCTGAGCCATCCGCGGAAGTTTCGACACTGGACACAACGCTCGGCTCGCGCGCGTCAGCTCGGTCGCGATAAGAGTCCAATCCTTCATCCCAGTGACTTGTGCTGAGCCACGGTTTGGCGCGACTGCGGTAAGCCTGCATCCGTTCGGACGACATGGCAGCTGGTAGCGGCAACTCCACGTGCACCCCAAGTTGATCGACCAGCCTGCGCAGGTCGCCCTGAGAGCTCGCGATCACCGCGGATCGCAGGCGCTCGCGTGCGGCAGTGGCGCGCGCGGCCAGCTCTCGGTCCGCGCTCGTGCTTATGCGTCCGAGGAACTGACCGAGGTCTCGAAGCTCGGGCTCGCGCTGCGGCTTTGCCAGCTGGCTCTTGTACGGTGGGAGCGCAAAGTAGCTGGCGCGCGCGAGCTCGATCGCACTCGTGCTCGGGCTCGCTTGCCATTCCTCGACGAACGCTGTCAGCGCGTCGGAGGTCGCCGCCAACACGCCGAGGTCGATGGCGACATGCGAGCGCAGGAGTGCGTCGCTGAACGAAGCCTCGCGATGGTGCGCGTCCCACTGCTCCACCTCCCGGCGCGCCAGCTCATGTGTTGGCAGACCGGGGTTCCTAGACAGAAAGTCGAAAAAGGCTTTGTAATCCCAGCCATCACCGTAGTCGATCTCCGCATCAGCGATGTAGACCTGGGCGAGACCCTTGACCGCCCAGGTGACCTCGGCGCCAGCCATCAAACAAGTGTCGAACGCGAGCAAGTCCAAGCCTTTGGCGCTTGCGCCTTCCAGCCCGAGCTCGATCGCTCGGACGGCCTCATCCACTTGCAAGAGGCGACATGCTTCGAGCGTCCCGTCTTGGCCGTCGCAGCCAAAGCCATGGCTCCAACTCGCACCGTGATCCCACAGAATGAGCGCACGGCGCTCTGCGGGGAAATGCTCAAAGGCCGCTGCCACTGTGTCCGCGAGCACAGCGGGCTCGTCGAAGTTCAGCTCCGGTTCTTGAGCCAGCTCGAGCAGCTCTCCGTTGCCGAGCACTCGATACCAGTGCGCACCAGTCGGGAAGGGACGCCCAGGAGACTGCTCCTGACTGCCATCCCAGTCAGCGAACACGATCACATTGACATCGTCGCTGATGGCTGCAGCGGCCATCTCTTCCAGGTCGCGTCGTAGGCCCGGTGACAAGTTGTGATCGGCATGGCCGTAGATCAGCACCGTCCACTTCGCGCTACCCTGCGCGGGTTCCAGACCTCTGCCGAGCGCGCTCGCCTCTTTCGACCCGCCCGGCTGGCCGGCGCTGCCAGCGTCGCGTTGCACGTACGGCACTCCCGCACCCGCAGCGTCAGGCCCGGCGCCGCCAGGAGCGGCAGCACCGGCGCCCGCGTGTTGCATGCTCCGCCCACCCGCGCGCCCCGCCGCACCACCGAGCGCAGCATCGTCAGGCTCCGCACAAGCAAGGACGAAGCCCAACAGCACCATCGAAACTCTTAGACCTGTCATAACACCAAAAGTCTGCCACCCGCAGAGTCTCGGCGCGTGCAAACGCCCGCCAGTCGCTTACAGCCAAGCGCCACCGCTCGCGATAGCAAGGATCCACACGGTCACACAAGTATTCGAGGCTGCAGCCGTTAGCGGCGTGCTTTGGCGCCGAGTTGTAAGCGTCTGGCGTACGGGTGCTAGCCGATGTTTCGGAGAACGGTAGCTTGAGCCGCATGCTCAAAATGCGATTTGTCTGGGTAGTAGCGCTGCTCGCGACTGCGTGTGCGGAGAAGAAAATAGACCCGGACCCGTATTTGTTAATGTGTTCGAACCCTTCGAGCTGTGGGGATCGCCAATATTGCAATGTGGCGGAGAACTGCATCTGCATCGAGAGTGCTGAGGGCGTCGTCCGCTGTGGTCAAGTGCCAAACTCGTGTGGCGTGCAGCTTTGCGAGACGAGCGTGGACTGTCAGAACCTCGGGCCTGGTTATTTCTGTGACACGCCTAACAGCGGTTGCTGCGACAGCGCACCGGAACTGCATCAGCGTTGCATCGCGCCTTGCGAGCTGAGCGACCCAGCAGCTGATAGCGGCACTGCAGCCGTGATGGAAAACGCGGGCGCATCAGGGCAGAATGGCGAGCAGGCAGGTCAAGGTGGGAACGGACCGTCGCCGGACAACAGCTTGCCCGCGGAGCTTCACGACCTGGCCAAAAAGCTGGACCAGCTGGCTCTCGGCGCGAACGTCGATCTGGACGGTGATGGCGCGGCTGATGCTGTGAGCATCTTGGATGAGGCAGGCGTGTTTCGGATCCAACTGGACGCTGACGAGGATGGCAATCCTGAGCTCGAGAGCGAGCAGTGGCCGGACGGCTCCGAGCGACGCTGGGAGGACGATGACGGCGATGGCTTGCACGACTTAGAGCAGACCTATGAGGTCGAGCCCATGCGCATCCTCACGAGCCTTATCGATACCGACGCAGATGGACGGGTCGAGACGCGCATCACGGAGCGCTACGACGATGAAGCAGGCACAGCGCACGTGATCGAGGAGCTGATCGGGCTCGACGGCAGCATTACGAAAGTTTCGGAAAGGACGAAGCCGAGTGACGACCTGCAGGGCGCCGGGGGCACTAAGAAATGCACTGGTTTCGAGGGCTTTCCGATGCGCACTGGAGGTCCTGCTCTGCGGCTTGGTGCACTTCTTATACCGTACGATGGCGGTGGAGGTCGCTGCTCCAAGGCGGAAGCCGATCGACTAGCGTCTGCGCTCGCATGCTCGTTGTCTCGCGGAAAGAAGTGTCTCGACGAGATGCGGCGGGCGTTGGCGACGGGAATCATCCCCAGGTTGGCATCTCCCCATCGCAAGATCACGGTCGGCTGCTCTGCCCACTGTGTGGATCCTAATCATGGCGACGTGATTGGAATCTACTCGCGTGGCAGGAGTCGGATGAACTTCAATGCCGGGCACCTGCTCGTCGACACGGATGAGGAGATATGCAGTGTGATGTTGCACGAGCTGATCCATGCAGGTGGGCACAGTCACGCCGAAGAGTCTGGACGCAACCAGACGGATGAGATCTACAGCTGCGCTCGCTACTGTGGCGGCTGCCGTGCCGCCGCCGAGCCGAACCTGGATTGCGCCCGCTGTGCGAGCAAGCCCAAGCTCAAGGAAACATGTGGTCTCAAAGAAAAGCGTCAGACAACCCCGTGCCCCGCACTCGATCTTTGCCACGGTGGCATTGGCATCAATGCCCACGGCGTCGATTGCGAGGCGAGCGCCTACTACTACTGTGACGACTCGCTTGCGTGGCTCGATACCAGCTTCCTGTGCGTGAAGACGTGCCCTCCCCATGCTCCGCGATCCCCAGAAGCGTCGTGCCAAAACACCAGCCTGCAGGACAGCTGTTCCTCGGCGCCGCCCGAGTGTTTGAAGTAACGAGGGAGGCGGAGCCGCGGACGGGTCGAACGGGCAAAGCTCAGGTCGAGACCGGGTTCGTCAGCTGCGACGGCGATCGGCCGAGCAAGCCAGCGAAGCGGGTGCTTACGAGGAGGCCGAGGCCACACACCACCGCGAGCGCCGTAGCGATCCAGCCGATCACCGGCAGCGTGCTGAAGACCAGATACATCAAGCAGCCGAGCGCCAGGTGCACGTATGGGCTGTCTGTTCGCTCTTCCAGGACGAGCGCACCGAGCTCCAAGAACACCGCGCACATACCGGCGTACACGCCGAGCGCGCCAACCAGGAACAGCATGATCGCGACGGGGATGCCGATGATCGTCACGCACAGCACGATCATCGCGAAGAAGCCTCCGATCAGCGCAGCCGCACCCAAGCCGAGCGCGCGTACTGGGCGCTCGGAGAGCTCTTGGCGCATGCGCTCCATCGGCTGGGCGGCCGACGCGAGCAAGATGCAGCCAAAGGCGTACAACAGCGCGGAGCGAGACAACGCGCTGCCGAGCTTGTCCATCACGGAAGCGAACGACCAGGAGTCCTCTTTTGTGCTGTCCTTGTCGTCCTTGTTGTCCTCGTGGTCTTCATCAGAGCCTTCATCATGGTCGTCATCAGCATCGCGCTTGGACAACTTGTCCGACTTGCTGCCGCCGAGCGCGGTCTCTTCGCCTTTAACAATGGCGCCTGTCGCGCGCTCGATATGACCGCCCGCGCTGCTCAAGTCGCCATCGATGCGCGCACCGTTTTGGAGCTCGACACTGCCGCCCAACACACCGACGTCGCCGTACACGCGTGCGCCATCGTGGATCGTGAGCGAGCCGCCCATCACGAGCACATCGCCTTGCACGGTGCCGTGCAGGTCGGCCGAGCCGCCGAACACCGATAGGTCGTTCACAACCTCTTGGCGCGCGAGCACCAGGCTGCTGCCGAACACGGCGCGGTCCTCGGCCTTGACGAGCGGCGGGCGCACGTCTTTGTCTGCATCGGATGGCTGCGGGAAAGGTGGTGGAGGTGGCAACGTCGGCTCTGCTGCCTTCGGTCCACCTTGCGCGTGCACTGTGACTGAGAGCAGCTTGCCATCGCGCTTCACGACATAGTCGCCGTCGTTCAGCAGCAGCTCGAGCACCTTGGCTGCAGGCTGATCGGTGACATAGACATTCACCGTGTCGCCCGCGCCCGCGAATGTCGCGCTTCCCGGATTGTCGATGATGCTCCAGCCGGCTGCGCCTGCCAGCGCGCGCAGCGCCTTGGAGCGCGTGCCCTCGAAGGTGAGGCTCACGATCTCGCTGTTTTCATCGGGCCAGTGACCGGTACGGCGCACGTCGGCGTGGGCCGGCTGGACGGCGAGACCGATGCATAACAGGCCGAAGCCGAGAGCGAGCCAAAGCGGGTGCTTGCGTACTGACATAATCTACCTCAACCGCGGGGGTTGTGAGCTCAACGGACTTGTAAGGTTATGGGCGAGGCCGCGTTTCGCGGCGTACGCGATGCCGCCGCTGATAGCGACGAGCATGCCGGTCGCAATCCAGGGCAGTGCTGCTCCGAGAGGCGTGGCTGCGACGTGCTGGAGCACCTGTAAGCTCACTTGCACGAGCGCTTTGAGCGCGTGACGAATGCCCGCCGGGCTGAGTCCTTGCAACGTGGGGAGCTGGCCGAGCAGCGCGATCACGAGCGCGAGACCGAGCTCGGCCACAGGCCAATGGCGCAGCCGCACGGCGCGGCGCATGCCGCTCTCGGCTGCACGCTGCGGCAGGTAGCTCGCGTTCAGTTGCTTGAGCGCGTCGTCAATCTCCAGTGACACTTGGGCGAGCTGGCCGATGCTACGCATGCACGTCTCGCATGTCTCCGCGTGCTCGTACGCTTCACGAGGCAAGAGCGCGCTCTCCGCATCGACGATCGCGTTTTGTGCGATGTCGCTGAGGTGCCCGTCCTGATCCCAGATCAGAGAGCTGTGGAGCATGCTGCTCTCGTCGTCGCTCATGAATTGGCCTCGCTGCTCGCTAGTTTCGTGTCTGTTACGCTGGCTTCGCTCTCGTCGAGTGAGCGCGCGAGCGCTTGCCGGCCGCGCGCGATCCATGTGCACACAGTGCCGATCGGTACGTTGAGCTCGGCTGAGATCTCACGGTACCCGAGTCCTTCAGCATGCAACGACAGTGCCTGGCGTTGTGCTGTGGGCAGGAGCCCGAACGCTTGCTGCACGCGCGCAGTGCGCTCAGTGAGCACGGCTTGCTCATGCGGATTCGGCAACGCGGTTTCGACGCGGTCCTCTTCACCCTCGGCGCCCGCATCTCGGCGTAGCGCGCGCATACGGGCGCGTCGTGCATCGAGCGCGACATGGCGGGCGATGCCGAGCAGCCACGGGCGAAGTGCCGCTCCTGGCTGCAAGCGTGCATGACCTTCCAGCGCGCGCCGCAGCGCTTCGCTGGTGCAATCTTCGACGTCGGCGTGACTGAGGCCGACGCCGAGCACATGCGCGATGAGCGCGCGTACGGCCGGGCGGTACGAAACGAGCGCTGCGTTGTCGAGCCCCTCGGCCATCGTTCGGTTTCCAGTGATCCCCTAAACACGTGAACACTACTGCTCGCGATAGTTCGGCGGCCCTCGCTTGCCCCGCCCAACGGTCCTGCGCGATCATCCACCGAACTATCACGAGCAGTAGTGTTCAGCGCAAGATGAATGCAGGGTGCTTTCACCCTCGTCATCATAGCGCGGTGCCCTCGCCCGTGTTTTTGCAGCGGAGCCGGGCCCAGGCGGCGGTGAGGTCAGGGTCGTGTGAATCGAGGTCGCCGTCGAACGCTGCGATGTGAACTCGAACAGGGAGGTCGCCTTCGACCTCGGCGTAGTCGTCGCCCAGTACGACTGTGGGCTCCGCGCCAGTCACGAGCATTTGGTCGGACATGATCGTGGCGCTGGCCAGGTGTTGGATATCCACCAAGCGCGTGGCGCGCACGCTTTTGGCGCTCCGCAGCGCGATGGTCATCGCGACCGGCGTCGCTACGTTTTGGCCCGAGGTCTCTCTTGCGAGCAGGCCGACGGGCACCCACGGCAGATCGGTCGGCACGGACCAATGCGTGTGGACGCCGGCGGTGTCGACTTCGACTTTGCCGCGCTGCGCGTCGATGAAGATGTGCGTCGGGTGCGCGGCGCACGGCCCGCCACGGTCGATCTCGGCTTTGAGCAAGCGGCCATGGCTGTCGAGTGTGGCTTGTTCCATCAGCCAGGTGCCGTCGCGCAGCTGGGTGTGACCGCGCAGGGTGTGCAGCTCCCCGAGCGTCTGCTCGACCAGCGTGCTGCTGACCGCTGTGGCGTCCCAGGTTCGGTAGCTGCGATAGGTCGTGGGGCCGGGCGCTTGTGGCTCGGCTTGGGAGCTGGTGCAGCTGAGCGCTCCGAGGATGAGCAGTGGGGTGGTTGGTCGCATGGGGTTTGTTCGTCCTTGCCTGGTCGGTTATTTCAGCGGCTGGGGTGCTTTTCTGTAAGTCCTCGAATCACTTGGAGATTTTTGTGTTGTGCGAGCCGCCTCTCCACTGGTTACAACGCGGCGAGCTGCCGGTTGTGACTTCCGATTGCGGCGCGTTTGCTGGTAGGCCGTCGGCATGCAAATCGCGGATAAGGTCGTCGTCGTAACAGGTGGTTCGAACGGGATCGGGCGGGCGCTGGCTGAGCGCTTTGTGCGTGAGGGGGCGCGCGGGGTCGTGATCGCGGATGTGGATGAGGCGGAGGGGCGCAAGGTTGCCGCTGCCAGCGGCGCGCGCTTCGTGCCTTGTGACGTTCGCTCAGAAGAGCAAGTCGTGCGTTTAGTGAAAGCGGCCGAGGATGCGTTCGGGCCTGTCGACTTGTTCTGTGGCAACGCAGGGATCGGTGTTCCAGATGCGAAAGGGAGCGCAGCCGGCGCATCGAACGCAGATTGGACGCGCATTTGGGAGATCAACGTGATGGCACACGTGCTCGCGGCGCGTGCGCTCTTGCCGTCGATGATCGAGCGCAAGTCGGGCTACTTCTTGATCACCGCGTCAGCCGCGGGGCTGCTCAGTCAGATCGGCAGCGCTGCGTACTCGACGACCAAACACGCCGCGGTCGCGTTCGCCGAGTCGCTCGCGATCGAGCACGGACACCAGGGGATCAAGGTCTCGGTGTTGTGTCCACAGGGCGTGCTCACCAACATGACACGTGGACAAGGCGAAACACCACAAGCCGCCGACGGTATGCTGCAACCTGAAGACGTCGCAGAGTGTGTGATGAGAGGGCTCGCAGAGGAGAGCTTCTTGGTCCTTCCGCACCCACAAGTGCTCGAGTACATGCGACGCAAGACGGCGGACTACGACCGCTGGATCCGGGGGATGCAGCGCTTCCGCCAGAAGTTTGTCTGAAGCTCTTTACTCTGAGCTTTTGCAGGTCTGTGAGCGCGCGGCGCCAGGGTTCGCTCGACAAGCTTCGATGTCGAGCGCGCCGCACTCCAGCCAACTGGCACTCAGGTCGTCGCCGTTCGCTGACAACTTGCCGCCCACGTGTACCCAAGCTTTACCGAGATTGTCGCCGTCACTGACCAGCTCGAACGTCCCGTCACATGTCACACAGCCGGTGCCGTGACCACCGTTGTGATTCAACATCTCGATCCGGCCATCCTCGCCGACCGCAATCTCATAACCCTTGTCCATCGGACAGGTCCAAAAGCCAAGCAACCCAGACCCATCAAGACAACCAGGCGCAGCCAAAGCACACTCCGAAAAGTGCATGGCATTGCTAGTCGAGACCTCCACATCCTCCGCAGTCGGCACAGCAGGCTCACTTGCAACCGGATCCGGGCCCCGCTGCTCCAACGCACAAGCTGTTAGTAGGACACCAGCTGTTAGTACGAGCTGTCTAATCGCCATAAGTCCAATGCCTCCGTGTCCTGTCGGGGTTTCCCGCCTGCGCCATCGCAGCTGACAGCGGCAACCGGGCACAGTCATATAGAGTCGCAAGCGCGATCATGAGTGTCACAACAATGCGCGCAGCGCAAAGCGATTGAATCATCGCCACTGAGCACGGCAATGCTACATGCTGCGCGCGCGTCTCACCTGCAGGCGTGTGATGACAGAGCTACACAACTCTCGGCGGCTTCAGCTGAGGGATCCCCTCATTATTCCGCATGCTGCCGGCTCAGGTCTTTTTCTTGTCCGTACAAGATCCACTCAGCGGGCACGTCTTTGCGTTCATCAACCGTAGACGCAATCAAGTGAAGCTTTTGATGTGGACGCGCGGCGGATTCACGATCATTCACAAGCGCCTGGCCAGCAAGCCGCAAGTAGGTTCTCTGTATCCGGTAGTCGAGCCGGATCCACTGGCCGGTGTCCGGCTGCGTTCCTATGCGCTGACCGATCAGCTCCGGTCCATCGGCAAGCGACGCATCCAATCCTTTGCCCAGAGACCCCTGGCTCCGGATGTGATGCGCGAGTTCGATCGAGCACTTCGTATGCTGCTCGACCTCTAAAGACCTGCGAGCTGTGCGCGGTCCTGAGCGATCAGGACCAGCCGGCGGCGGGCACGGGAGCGCGGCTACGGAGTGCGGCCGGCGAGTGTGCTCAGGTCGAGTGCGCCGGTCTCGCATCGGGTCCCCCATCGCGCTGTTTCGAAAGCGCGAGCCCAAGGGGGTCGGTACGTTGACTGCCCTGCTCCTTCTACTCACGCTGGAGGAAAACGCTCAGTTCAGCAACAGCCAAACAGTTGGCGCCTTTATCGGCTTCAACCCCGCGTCTTTTTCTGACCTGAGCTTCTCGCCTGATTCTTACTAGTGGTCATTCTCGTCGAGCTCCCGGCGTCGCTTGAGCATTTGGCTTCGCGACGAGATCGAACTCTGCGAGCTCATCGTCTGTCAACTGATGCAGATCGGGATCCTCCGCGATCATTCGATCGATGTCTGCGTCGGTCAGCTGACCGAAGTTTTTCGCATTGGACAAGCTCTTGAGCTTGTGCAGCTGGTCAAGGCTATACCTGCGAATGTTGCCGCTCATGGCAGAGTCCTAACGCTAAACGCTCTTGCTTAGCTACTCGGCACAGCGCACCGCGAAACGCTCACTCGCGACAGGTCTGTGCGCGTTCGGTTGTGGCAGGTCTCCGCTTGCGTCGGCGTCGCTTTTTCGCGCTGCGGCGCTTCCAACCATTGCAGCGTCTGGGCAACAACCTCCGGAGCTGGAACGCTCAGCGCGCTCCAGATGGCTTGGATGCGCCACGGAGCATTACGGGGACCTCGGCCTGCATCGGCTCGCACAGAGCACGGCCAGCAAAGCCCAGATTGCCAACCACGACCGAGATTTCAACGGCGCAACGAACAGAACGCCACAGCTCGGCGCGCGCAGGGCGCATGCAATGGTCGACCAGCACTAAAGGCGGGCAGTTCTGCGAGTCAGTGCTGGGCCCGCAAACCTCGCGCAAGTGCGCTTAGGCTTCTTGAGCTTCGCGTGGCGCTGGAGCAGCCTGCCAAGATGAGCAAGGAGTTCCGCGAAGCATCTCGCCGATCGCATCGTTGGCTTGGGGCAGTGTGCGCACCGCGCAAAGCGAAGAGCGAGATCGAAAGTTGGACGAGACACGCCTATGTCATCGTCAGCATCTGTGCTTATGAGCTAGTCGCAAGCGGTGCATGCGGGAGGAGTGTTATGGTCGAAAGAGGTCGAATCGTTGAGTTAATCCCGGGGCGTTCTATTGGCGCCCTTCAACTTGGCGGACTTCCGAGTGCGTTGCCGCGGGGAAGTGTTCAGAGCGACAGCTACGGCGGCCAGATGGACGGCGTGCAGTTCGTGCTTGGAGATGACGGTCGCATTTCGGACATCTGGATAGACGATATACGTTCTTTCCCGCACAGGCTGATGCTCGGAGATCGTGAGGTGCCGAAGAAAAGCCCGCTCGCGGAGCTTCAACAGTTTTTTGGCAGTTGCTTGGAAGTCGATGGGGTAAAGGGGGGGCGCTTCTACAACTGTTCTGTCGGTGTGGCGCTCGGGTGTGGATACGACGGCAGCGATGCGAACGTGCAACTCCGCATCAAACATCGCTAGAAGCTCGAGGGGAAACATGGACTACTTAGTTCCGGGAATGAAACTCATTCCGCAGGACAAGAATATGTCATGTTGGTACGCGAGCGCGATGATGCTTGTTCATTGACGTCGAAACCAACTCCAGATGTCTGAACCTCAGCATCCGGATCCGTCACAAGTTAACAAATGGCAGACGCTCTACCGCGCTAACCCAGGGATCACCAACGCTCAGCTCATGGAATTTGCGCGCGATCTGGGTCTCGAGGTCATCCCTCCCATGTCGCCGTCGAAAATTCACGGCGAATGGAGAAGTCTGTCGACTTGGTACGTGCAGGACAAGCACAGTGGGCGCGATACGAGTCGTGCGACTCAAGCGGTGTTTCTGAGATTGAGCTCGCGCGTTGGCTAGAAGGCGGAGCAATAAGGCACGAGCGCGTACCCTGGAAACATGCATGTGTCGGACTTTGTCCCGCCTATTCGCTCGAGGCGACTACACTGAGGAACTCATACAATTACCCAGTTCGCATGTGAGCTGGCCGTATGCGCCATGTTAGGTGAAGCGTTGTTCGGCACGCTGATCCGATCGAGCTTTTGTCCAGCAGGGAAAACCTCCGAGATTTTCAGGCACGACTGGTGCACTTGACTTCGCTGATCACGCCAAGCAGCCGATAGGGACAGGCAAGGGGCGTGAGCTTACTCGCGAGGCGATGGGGCGCGCTCGCCTGGGCCTGCTCGCCGCTTGCGGCGGCGGCGTTTGTTGTTGCGGCGTTTGCTGGCCACTTTGGGGAGCGCAGCTAGGATTGCTGTGGCTTGTTCTGCTTCGCACGCGAGTAGAGATTGGATCGCGGCTTGTGGTTCTGCCTTGTCTAGCTCTGCGAGCGCGCGTTCTGTTAGGTCGCAGCGTATTGCCCAGGTGCCTACTGGGACGTAACCGCGTGTGAGTGCGCTTTGTTTGTCCCAGGCGGACTGCAGCTTGTAGCTGCGGGCGAGCTGGTCGGGAGCGGTGGGGCGTGCTCGCTCTGATGGTTGCCAGGCGTGGCAGAGCGCTGCGCGTATGCGCAATTGCTCCGGCTGCAGCATGGGCTCGGCATACACACTCGCGCGACCGAAGCGCACGCCCCAGCGCGCGAGTGTGGAGCGATCAGCGGGTCGTAGGAGCGCGAGCTGCGGCGCAACATCTTGCCGCCGCGCGCTGCCGAGGCCTTGTTCTAGCTGGTAGAGCAGTCCGCGCAGCGCTGCCGCCTCCGGATCGTGCACGAGCGCAGCGCGCTCAGGTGGTTGGATCGGTGCGAGCAGAAAGCTCAGCAGATCCTTCACGTGCGCCTGCAACCGTCGCTCCACACGCGTTCGCGCGCCTTTGTCGACACCGTCAGGCAAGAGCAACTGCAACGTTGGTGCCAACAAAGAGGTCCCAGGCTTCAACCGCGCCAAACGCTCGCCCGCATGCGCGATTTCGGCGTTCGCGCTGAGGTGAAAGTCTTCGAAGCTAGCCTGGACGATGCGTTCTACCCAACGCGCTTCGCCCGAGAGCTCCGACTCTGGTTGCCACGATGCGCTGAGCGCTGCGAGCTTTGCGAATGGATGGTGGGCGCTCGACTCGCGCGAGGAGGGCATGCCGCCGACGGCTGCGACGCGCGAGCGCCCGCTGACGAAACGTGACAGCAGCCGCGCGTGCAGTGTGTCGCTCAGCTGATCTTCCAGCGCACGTGCGCGCTCTTGCCAGATCTGCGGCTCCGCCACCCACGTGCTTTGATGGCTGATGTACAGCCAGGTCCGCACCGAAGCGAGCCGCGCGAGCAGCACATCGATGTCGCCTTCGTAGCGCTCCAGCTTGCGAAGCTGCGCGTGCATAAAGTCCGGTGCCACGCGCCCGCGCTGGACCAGCTGCAGAAACACGGGCGCGAGCTGCTCGGCCTGGTGCTCGGGCAGGCGCTTTTCATAGTTCGGCACGCGGCACACATCCCACAGCTTCGCGACACGCTCAGGGCTGTCGCACAGGCTCGCGATGTCCGCGCGCTTGCTGAACGCGTCGAGCAAGTCCAAGTCCTCAGCGCTCGGCGTGCTGTGCAGCGCATGGTGAGGAGGCGACTTTAGCAAGCTCGCGCGCAGCGCACGTAGATCGCTGAAGTCGAGCTGCGAGTTGCGATAGTACGCAAAGCGCTGGCGCGGAAACGTGTGCGCTTCCAGCTGCTGCACTACGTGCGCAGGCAGCTCGGCCAGCGGCGAAAGCGTCCCGAACGTACCGTCGCGCAGATAACGCCCCGCACGCCCGACGATCTGCGCGAGCTCCGCAAGCTCGAGCTCGCGCGTCTCCTGACCATCGAACTTGAGCTGCGCCGCGAGCGCAACGTGATCGAGATCCAAGTTCAAGCCCATGCCAATGGCATCGGTCGCCACCAGAAAATCCACTTCGCCCGCTTGGTACATCGCGACCTGCGCGTTGCGCACGCGCGGTGAAAGCGCCCCGAGCACCACAGCCGCACCCCCGCGCCGCACGCGGATCAGATCGGCGAGCGCGTACACCTGCTGCATGCTGAACGCGACCACCGCGCTGCGCCGCGGCAGCGTACGCACCGACGCTTGCCCCGCATAACGCAGCTGCGACAAACGCGGGAGCCGACCGACCTCCACGCCGCCGAGCAGCTCGCGCACCAAGCTCGCGACCGTGTCCGACCCGAGAAACCAAGTCTCGACGCGCCCGCGCGCGTGCAACAAGCGATCGGTGAACACATGCCCGCGCTCGCGGTGCGCGATCAGCTGGATCTCATCGATCGCCAAGAAATCGAGCGCGCCGGCTGCGAGATCGGGTGGCATCGCCTCCACCGTGCAGATCCAAAAGCGCGGCCGCGCAGGCACGCGCTTTTCTTCGCCGGTGATCAGCGCGACCGCCTGCTCGCCCACACGCGCGCTCACGCGATCGTAGACTTCGCGCGCGAGCAGGCGCAGCGGCAAGCCGATCATCCCGGACTCCAGCTCGAGCATGCGCTCGATCGCCCGATGCGTCTTGCCGGTATTGGTCGGTCCTAGCAGCGCAAAGACCTTGGCATTTCGCGCGGGCTGCATGGGAGCGCCATACAGCCTAGCAGAAGCGGCGCCAGCACGGGGAAACCTCCCAATTGCTGCTAGCGGCGGCGACACGCGCGCCACACCATAGCAGCAGCGCGTCAGTGCACGACGATGTCGCCGCTGCCGTCCTCGTCTGAGCGTACCAGGTCGAAGTCGCCGTACAGGTTGACATCACCTGAGCCGTTCACCTCAGCGTCTACCTCGCCGTGGATCGTGGCTGCGATGTTGCCTGAGCCGTCGACTTGGAAGCGACCACCCGCTGCGACGAGATCGCGCGCATCGACATCGCCGGAGCCGCGCACCTCGAGCTCTAGGAAGTCCGCCGTGCCGATGAGCTGCAAGTCACCCGAGCCCGAGAGCGTCGCGTCGATGCGCGTTGCTGCGCCGTCGAAGCGCAGATCGCCCGAGCCGCGCTGCTCGAAACGCAAGCTCCGTGCGTCGTCGAAACCATCCGCGGAGAGGTCGCCCGAGCCGAACAGCTGCACTGCGCGCAGGTCCGGCATGTCGACGATCACGTGCGGTCCGGGCACGGTGTCAAGCAAGTTGACGTTGGTGTCGATCACCAGCGTGTTGTCGCGCACGCGTGTTTTGACGTTGTCGACCAGGTTCGCATCGATGCTCACCACGACGCGAAATTCGTCGGCGCGGCGCACCTGGACAGTGAGCTCGCCTTTATTCTCGATCGCCTCGAAGTCGCTGTAGTCTCGCGTTTCACGCTCGCGCTCGCCGTTGCCCGAGACGCCAAAACAGCCACTGAGCGCGAAAGAAAGTGCGAGCAAACGGTACTGTGACACGCAAACCTCCAAGACTGGGTCTCGTCTAACATGAAGCTCCGGCGGCGTCGAACATGACCCTATGTTTGTCCGCCGAGCCACAGCACATCAGCAGCGCGTTTCGCATGAGCACATTCCGAAGAAAACCCTGGCCTTTCGCACCTGGACTGGTCGTCTTGTGCGCTGCGTGCTCGAGCTCGCCGCCTGCACGATCCACCGAGCGCGAGGAGCAGGTCGCCACGAGCGCCGGCCAACCTGCGAAACCCATGACCACTGAGATGCCCGTCACATCGCCGCGCGTGGCCATGGCAAGCCCTGCAGGCGCTGGCGCACGGCCCAACTCAGCAGGCACCGTCGCGAGCGTGACGACCCAGCCCGCAGCTGGCAGCGGCGGTCACGCGGCAGCAGCAGGCGCGGGTGCTGCCGGCTCAGCCGCCGCTGCAGGCGCAGCCGCCGAGCCGATGCTGGAAATCCGCGGCGACCTGCATAACTTCAAGCTCGGCCGCCGCAGCTTCATCGTCGACGCTGCCCACGGCGCGCGCATCACACGCTTCGGGCTGGACGAGGCCAACCTGCTCACCGGGCCGGAAGTCGACATGCTCAACTACGGCTCGACGTTCTGGCCCAGCCCGCAAGAACGTTGGGGCTGGCCGCCGGTGCCCGAGCTCGACAGCGAGCCCTACGTGTTCACCGAGGCACCCTCTCAGTTCAAGAGTCGCCCGGGCATGCGCGCCAAAGTATCTGTGACGAAGGTCGTCGATTCGCTGATCGGCGAGGACACCGTCGAGATCACGTACGGCTTGACCAACGAAGACAGCGGCGCGGCTTCATGGGCTGCCTGGGAGATCACACGCGTGGCTGCCGGGGGCTTGAGCTTCTTTCCCACGGGCGAGCGCAAGGCGAACACGCAGTTGAGCGTGGTCGATCAAGCCGGCATCAGCTGGTTTCAGCACGATCCGATGAAGATCAGCGGCGAGGGGCAAAAATTCACAGGCGATGGCTCCGAGGGCTGGCTCGCGCACGTCGCGGGCCGGAGCTTGCTGGTCAAGAAGTTCGTGGATGTTCCTGCGGACGCGCAAGCGCCAGCACCGGAGGCCGAGATCGCGCTGTACGCGGCGCGCGGCTACGTCGAGATCGAGCCGCAAGGACCTTATACGGAGCTCATGCCCGGCGAGTCGTTGAGCTGGAAAGTGCGCTGGATCGTGGCGGAGCTGCCCTCGCAGCTATCGGCGGAGCTGGGTAGCCAGGAGCTCGTCGACTTCGTGCGCGGGCTTGTCATGCGTGCTCCGTGAGGCCGGTGTTCCCGGATCGGGCCGCTGTCCAGAGGGAGAAAACGGGCTCGGGCTCGGGGAGAGCAGAGCGGATCAGTTCTCGCGCAGGGGCCTGCAGACAAAGCGCGCTCTTGCTGGCACTTTGCCGGGGGTGGGAGGAGAGTCGCGTGGTGATTGGGTATCGAGCTTCTGCTGTTGTATTGCTGGGATTGTTCGCTTGTGGTGGCGCTGACAGCACAGGCCAGAGTACCGGGGACATGCAGCTGCCAGCTGCGGGCGTGACGGCCCGGGCTCCAGCCCAGCCCAGCGGCGCGGGCCGAGCCGCTGCGACAGGACAAGCAGGTGCCAGCGCGAGGCCGCCGCTCGGAGCAGCAGGCAGCGCGGGTGCAGCACAACAAACGACGGGCGGCGCCGGCAGTTCCGCGGCGAGCACGGCAGCTGGTAGCGGCGGTGCCATCAATAGCGCCGCAGCCGGCAGCGGCAGCACGGCAGGCGCCAGCGGCACAGCGCCCGCGAGCAGCGCAGGCTCCACTGGCGCGCTCAGCGATCTGATGAGCTACCTCGCACAACCGCGCGCGATGCGCCCCGAGCTCGCAGCGCAGCCGTTCGCGAGCGTCGCGCTCACCAAAGCCGACGCGCAGAGCGCCAAGGATCTGCTCTGGAAAGACTTCGCCGACGGCGTGCGCGAAACGCGCAAGGACGAGGTCGGTGCGACCGACTCGCAGGCGCGCACGGTGCGCGTCCCCGGCAACGACAAGATGCTGCGCTACTACATGGCCAAGCGCGGCACGATGCCCGCGACCGGCTGGTCGCTGTTCATCTCGATGCACGGCGGCGGCAACGCACCCGCAGCCACCAACGACAGCCAGTGGGAGAACCAGATCTCGCTGGTCGAAGGCTACGACCCGAAAGATGCGATCTGGGTCGCACCACGCGCGCCGATCGACGACTGGAACATGTTCTTCATCCAAGAGATCGACGCGCTCTTGGAACGCTTGATCACCGACCTGATCGTGTTCGAGAACGTCGACCCCAACAAGGTTTATATCAACGGCTATTCAGCCGGCGGCGACGGCGTCTATCAGCTCGGCCCGCGCATGGGCGAACGCTGGGCTGGTGCAGGCATGAGCGCCGGGCACCCCAACGCCCAGTCGCCGCTCAGCTTGCGCAACGTGCCGTTCGCGATCCACGTCGGCGGCAACGACACCGCGTACGATCGCAACAAGAAGGCAGAAGAGTGGGGCAAGCGCCTCGAGATGCTCGCCAGTGAAGACCCAGGCGGCTACGTAAATCAGTGGCAAGTGCACGCGGGTAAGCCGCACTGGATGGACATGGAAGATGCCGTGAGCATCCCGTTTTTGCAGAGCCACACGCGCAACCCGATTCCGGCCAAGATCGTCTGGGAACAATCGGAGTATCCGCGCGCGACATTCTACTGGCTCGCAGTGGACGAAGCGGGGCGTGCCAAAAACGCCTTGCTCGTGGCCAACTACGACGCTGTGGGTGTGCACATCAGCGACGCCAAAGACGTCAAGCGCGTCTCGATCCGTCTCACTGACGAGATGCTCGACCTGGACGGCCCCATTCGCGTGGATTTCAAAGGTCAGATGGTCTCGGACGGCGCCGTGCAACGCACCATCTCCGTACTCGATCGCTGCATCCAAGAGCTCGGCGATCCTGGGCTCGTGTACAGCGCCGAGCTGACGGTCGATCTCCCCTGACGCCCCTACATGTGCTGCGGGTTTGCCGGCGTGTTGGCCGTCTGATATGTGAGTGCCCTTCAGCGGGTAGAGACTGAGATTGCGCCTAAACCTTGGCCGCCGGTCACGCTACGCTGCCGCCGCGCCTATGAGAGATGACAGGAGCGCTCAGTGAAGTCAGGACCCCGTGTTGCTTGGACAGTTTGTGCCGTTTGGCTCGCAGCCGCATGCGCCGCCTGTGCACAGGGCGGTGAACGCGCGCAGGCCCGTTCTGCCGCCTCGAACCAGGCCGAAGAATCACCAACACGCCCGATCGCGACGAGCCTGGCAAGCGATCCGTTGCAAGAGCAGGGCACAGCCGAGCCTGCTCATCAGCATCAGCACGGCGCAGTCGACAGCACGCAACACATCTGCCCGATGCATCCCGAGGTACAACAAGCAGGACCGGGCGAGTGCCCGAAGTGCGGCATGAAGCTCGTGCCCAACACGACGTCACAGCCTGCGCATGAGCATCAGCATGCGAACTAGCATCGGCCTCGCGCTCGTGCTGTGCGGCGCCGCCTTGCAAGCGGGTTGTGTCACATCATCCAGTCAGTCTGACCGTGCCGCCGTCAGCGACATCGTGCGCGAGCGCACTCACTCCGACTTTAGCGATCCACGCAGCCGCTCGAACGCAGACATCGAGCGCGACGTGAGTGGTCTGCTCCAGAAGGAGCTTACGCTCGACAACGCGATGCGCATCGCTGTCATCAACAATCCACAGCTGCGCGCGGAGCTCGCTGGGCTCGGCATCGCACGCGGTCAGCTGGTTCAAGCCAACATGATTCCCACCGTGGACTTCGAGCTTGCGGTGATGTTTCCGCAGGGCCGAGAGCATCCGAACAAGTGGGAACTGGGCGCTACCTTGGATCTCACGCAGTTGATTCTGCGCGGTCCGCGCATTGACAGTGCACAGGCTGAGCTCGACGCGGCACGCATTCGCGCCGCTGCGGCCGCGCTCGACTTGGGATATCGCGTGCGGCTCGCGTATTACGACGTGCAGGCGTCCGAGCAGCAGCTCGAGCTGTACCGTACGGCCATGCAAGCGTTTGGCGCGAGCTACGACGCCGCGCGGGAGCTGCGGCGCGCGGGCAATGCGATCGAGCTGGACGTCGCCACCGAGCAAACAGCCTACGAAGGCGCACGCGTCGCGGTGGCTGAAGCCGAAGCAGACCTGATCGATGCGCGTGAACGCTTGAACATTCAGCTCGGCTTGTTTGGCCGCAGCATCGCTTGGCAGGTAACGCAACGCTTGCCCGATCCCGCGAGCTCACTCGGCGATCTCAGCAAGCTCGAGACGCGCGCGATCGAAGCCAGCTTGGAGCTCGCCGAGACGCGGGCGCAGCTGCTGGCGCTCGCGCGCCAGGTCGGCGTGACCAGGCTCGCCGGCATCTTGCCGGACCTGAGCGCGGGTGTCGCTGCGGAGAAGCACGATGGCATCTGGTTCGTGGGCCCCTCGGTGCACGGCACCGTGCCGATATTCGACCGATTGCAAGGCTCGCGCCTCGCGCAAGAAGCCGAGCTCGAAGGCATGCGCGAGCGCTATCAGGCCAACGCCATCGAGATCCGCGCCACCTTGCGCGCCGCACGCGACCGTGCGTTGTCGGCGCAAGCGCGCGTAGAGCAGTACCGCGACACTCTGTTGCCGCTGCGCGAGCGCGTCGTGCAGCAGACCTTGCTGCAGTACAACGCCATGCAGATCGGCGTGTTCCAGCTGCTGCAAGCGCGCCGCGACCAGCTCGAAGCTGCGCGTAATTACGTCGTGACCTTGCACGAGTACTGGCGCTCGCGCGCTGCGCTCGAGCAGATCCTGGCAGGGCGCCTCGTCGCGAGCTTGGGCGTGATGAGTCGCGCGCAAAGGAGCGGCTCCGCTATCTCGAGCGGAGGCGGCAGCGTCGATTCGCATTAAGGTTCACGAGCATGACTATGGACAGACGATCATTTCTGCAATGGAGCGGCGCGGCAGCGAGCTCTGCGCTCGTGCTCAAAGAATCTGTCGCGCATGCACAACAGCCGCCGCCAGCTGCAGAGCAGCCGCGTGTCGTGCGCGCGCACCAGAACATCGCAGCCAAGCGCGGCGTGATCACACCCAACGGCACGACCATGCCGCTCAAGCGCGTCGGCAATGTCAAAGTGGGCCACATCGTCGCGGGCCTGATCGACCACGAGTTCATGCCGGGCTTGCGCGCCGATTGCTGGGGCTACAACGGCAGCACGCCGGGTCCGACGATCGAGGTTACCGAAGGCGATAAGGTACGTTTCTACGTCACCAATCGTTTGCCTGAGCCCACCACCATGCACTGGCACGGCGTGCTCCTGCCGAACGGGATGGACGGCGTCGCGGGCCTTACGCAGCGCCGCATCGAGCCGGGCGAGACGTTCAAGTATGAGTTCACGTTCAACCGAGCGGGCACGTACATGTACCACCCGCATTACGATGAGATGACCCAGATGGCGATGGGCATGGTCGGGATGATCGTCGTGCATCCTCGCGTGCCGCGCACGCGCGTGGACCGCGACTTCGTGCTGATGACGCACGAATGGAAGATCAAGGTCGGCACGCGTAAGCCGGATCCGACTGCGATGCTCGACTTCAACGTGCTCACGTTCAACAGCCGTGCGTTTCCCGGCACCGAACCGCTGGTGATCGGTCGCAACGAGCGCGTGCGCATACGCATCGGCAACTTGAGCGCGATGGATCACCACCCGATCCACATGCACGGTCACTACTTCAAGCTGGTCTCGACCGACGGCGGCGACGTTCCCGAGTCAGCGCAGTTCCCTGAAGCCACGGTGCTCGTGCCCGTGGGTAGCACGCGCACGATCGAGTTCGTCGCAGATGCACCAGGTGACTGGGCGATGCACTGTCACATGACACATCACACGATGAATCAGATGGGTCACGACATCCCGGTGACGATCGGTGCGGATGGTCGGCGCATCGACAAACGTGTCAGCTCGATCGTCCCGGAGTACATGACGATGGGCCACACCGGCATGGGCGGCATGTCCGAGATGAAGATGCCGATCCCCGAAAACAGCGTGCCGATGTTTGGTGGCCCTGGACCTTTCGGCATGATCGACATGGGCGGCATGTTCACGATCCTCAAGGTGCGCGACAACCCTGAAGCTGACGGCGACGCCTGGTACAAACATCCCGAAGGCACGGTCGCGAGCCTCGCCAATGCCTCCGAGCTGACAGCCGACGGCATCGATCCCAACGCCTAAGTCGACGGCTGCGGGCGCTCGGCGGGGTTCGACTCGGGCCAGTTCGAGCGCGGTGCTTCTTTGCCAGCTTCGCCGCTCTTGACCAGCGCATAGCGGTACGCGGCAGGTGCGAGGATCTCGTTGAGCCCGACGACGCTCAGCACGAGCGCGCTCGCGGCAGCACCAAACTCCGGAAAAGTGCGCGTGAACAGCAGCGCAAGCGCCAGCGCGAGCCCCGCTTGCGGTAGCAGCCCAAAACCGATGTAACGCTGCACGCTCAAGGGTGCGCCAGCCAAGCGAGCCCCGAGGCGCGAGCCCACGAGCAGCCCGACGCCGCGCACCACCACGAACAGCGTCGCTGGGAACCACACAATGGGCAGCGCATCGAGATGCAGGTTCGCGCCGGCCACGCAGAAGAACAGCACGTACACAGGCGTTGCTGACACCTGCAAGCGCTCGTGCAGCTCATCCGCGACCTCCGAGGTGTTGCGCACGAGCGCGCCCGCGGAGAGCGCGAGCAGCAGAGGATCGAGCCCGAAGCGCGAGCCGACCTCGGCGATCAGAAATGCGCCCGCCGGCAAGAGCAGCGTGGCTTCGACTTTCACCTTGCGCATGTACACGACGACCAAGACCCCGATGCTCGCGCCGATCCCGAGCGAGCCACCGATCTCCCAGCTCAGCTCGCCGAGCGTGCCCAAGATGTCTGCGCCCGCGCCGAACGTCGCTTTCGCCACCGGGCTGAGCAGCGCGAACATCAGGATGACCATCAAGTCAGCCAGCACCACGACCGCGAGCACGCTGCGCGCGACCGGTCCGTCTGCACGGAGCTCGTCGCGTAGCGCGACCACGACCGCGGGCGACTGCGCCACCATCACCACGCCGAGCACGCACGCGATGATCACCGCCTGCACCGTAGTGAGGTCCGCGAAAAACGGCAGATAGCTGCGCGCAAACCAGACCGCCGCGCTCAGCAGCACAGTGGTGCCGAGCACGCCGACGATCGCGACGCCGGTGACTGTGCGCAGGAGCGGCTTGAGCTGTCGGAGCTCGAGCTCTGTGCCTGCGGTGAGCGCGATCATCGCGATCGCCATTCCGTTCACAAGGCTCAAGCTCTCAACCATGTAGCGCGAGACGAGGGCCATGCCGGACGGTCCGACGCACACGCCGAGCATCAGATAGCCCGTGAGCTTCGGCAGCCCGATCTGGTGAAATACTTTGCCTGCAAAGTAACCGGCGACGAGGAGATAGCCGAGCGCGAGCGACGTTCCGGAGCTGCCGGGCTCGTCGATCGCAGAAAACGAGCGGACCGCGTGCATCAAGCCCGACAGAGTAAGCAGGAGCAGCACATTCATTGTGGCAGCTCTCCTTTGTTCTGCGTGCCTCTGCGGCTCACGAGCTGCACGATGATCTCGGTCACGATCGCACCCACGATCACCGCTGCAACGATCGGTGAGATCGAGCCACCGGGATAGAGCAGCTGCGCGTTTACGACGATCGCGATCGCGAGTGGGCCGATCGGCGCGATCGACAGCGCTTGCTTCTGTTCGCTGGTCAGCTGCACCCCCGCATGGCGCAACCCGAGCTCGACGCCCATGCGCTTGCCGAACAAGCGCGCGATCGTGAACACAGGCACGAGCAGCCAGCTGCGCCAGTCGTCCACCTGCCAGAGCGCGCCGATCACCACGAGCGATAGCAGATAGATCGGCCGCTCCATGCGGCGCAGCGCGGCCGCGATGCGTTGCTTTTGCGTCGGCGGCAAGAGCGCGAGGCAGGTGCCGGCCAAGAACGCGACCACCACCGGCGAGAGCCGCAGATAACCGCCGGTGCCCGATGCAAAGGCGATCATGCCGAGCGTGAGCACGACGAACTCGGGCCCTTCTTGCGCGCGGCGCATGACGAGCAGGCCGATCAAACCGAGCGTGATCCCGAGCCCGATCGTGAGCAGGAGCCAAGCGGTTCCGGGCAGCTGCCACGTGACCTCGTGGCGTGGCCGGAAGTACGCCGCGATGACCGCCAAGCCGATGATGCCCGCGACCTCTTCGAGCTGCAGCACCCGGCGCACCGCGCGTTCGTCCGCGCGAAACACCTCCGCGGAGGTGGTCGCGGTCATCGCGCCCGCGGTGCCCAAGATCACGGCATCGCGCACGAACACCGGATCGCGTAGCGCGGCGGTGGTGATGTCGCCGGTGAAGGCCAGCAATACGCCGCCGCACATGGCTGCGACGAATACAAACGGAATACCCGAAGCATACGAGGCGATGCGCACGTGCGCGGGCTCCATCTCGCGCTCGAGCGCCGTGCTGAAGCGAAAGCCTGCCGTGAAGCCGATGCAGCCGAGGCCGATACGCAAGAGCGGGCTGAGATCTCCGAGCAGCTGGTCGTCGAGCACGTCCACGCTCGGCAGGCGCGCGATCAGGCCGAGCACCACAAAGGGAAATCCCGCCGTAATGACCTGTGAAATGCCGAGCCTGCGCTCGAGCTGGACCACCCGCGGATGCCCACCCATGTACGCGAGCGCCATGAGCGAGAGCACGCTGAGGATCGTCTCGACCAAGGCGCGCGGACGCTTGTGGGACTCGATGGGCGCGTCTGAGCGCTGCACGGCATCGCGGCCCACGACGATCGGCGCGATCTCGGGGTCGGGCGTCGCTGGCGGAAGTGTGATCGCTGGGGCCGAGGAAGGTGGCTGAAACGGGGAGAGATCGACGCCTGCGTCTTCATCGGCGTACGCGCTAGTGACGGGCGGCACGCCGGCATCTGCGGCTGCAGATGAAGCGATGTTCATGCAGGCTGCGAGGAGCAGCCAGTGAGCGAATACAGGCATTTGCCGCTTGAGAGGCACAGAAGACGAAGCATAGCGGACTGGGACGTCGGCCGTCTCGTTCTCGTTGTAACCGCAACCGTTACGATGACGGTTGCGTGGTTTAGTGCACGAGAGAAAACATCAACTACTCGAGCTGGCCGGATGCAATGTCGCGAGCGGGCGTGCCTGAAGGCGCAGCGCGCGACCTGCGTCAATGGCACGTCTGGACCTGGTTGTACCGCGAGGACAACAGCTACGAGGCCTACTACGACGGCCACCGCGTGCAGTACGGCACGATCGAGTGGACCAACGGCGGCACGGAAAACGGCGCGCCGATCGACATGCGCTTCTTGTTCGACTTCGGCTGGGGCCACACCGACATCGCGGATGTGAACATCACCCTGCCGGCCTCGCAGTTCCCCATGCAATACGAGATCGACTACAGCCGAGTCTACTTGCGCTGAGCACAGAGCGGTAGACGCGCAGGGCAGCGCGTCCGCTCGCTCAAAAAGTTCCTACGCACGCTCCAACCCGCGTAACCGTAACCGACTCTCGTTCTCGGTCTCGGTCGCGAACAAAGAGCCCGGCCCGCAGCCCGCTCATTCCAACAGCGTCGGCCAGCAAAACGAGCGCGTATCGCACCACGGCTTGCCATCACACGCGAGCTGCGGAGCAGTCACGCGCAACACACTCTGCCCCACGCCAGTCGTGCACGGCGCACCACGCGGCTCGCCGGCACCGGCGAGGTTCACGGCCAAGTTGAAGCCCATCTGCCCGGTCGGTCGCCACTCCCACAGCCCGAGATCACTGCCCACGACCAGCGTCTCGACGGCATAACCATCTGCGAGCTGTGCGACGCTCAAGTTCGTGCTGATCCACGGGCCCTGCGGCTCACCAGCGAGATAGCGACCGGTGGTCTTGTCAGTGCCGTCGGGGGCGCCGATCACAAACTGCATGGTGCCCGGCGCGTTGTAGCGACCATCGGTTCCGGGCAGGCCATCGCTGTCCACGAACACCTCGACAGCGTCGCCGCAGTACAACGGCTCCAGCTCACTGCGCGTCGGGCTCGGCGGCGCGTGCACTTCGATGTACACGTAAAAACCAGCGTCGCTCCAAGCGGCAGCGTAAGATGCAGTGGCTGTGAGCGACATGCTGGGCAGCGCCAGCGGATGCAACTGCAGGCCGCAATCGAGCATGCCGTCGATCTGCGGTGCTGCAGCCAACCGCGGCAGCGCGTCGCACGGGCTCAGCTCGCTCGCGACAGCACACGCGGGCTCGCTCGGCATGTCCGTCGGCACAGGTGCCTCGGTGCCGGCCGCTGGCTCTTGTACAACTGCAGCCATTGGCGGCGCGACCGGATTCGTGGTCACGACCTGCTCGTCGTACACAGCGCACGCGCTCATCCCGAACCATGCGACGATGGGCCAGTACCGGTGCGGACCTCGTACACGCGCGAACAACTGCAGGGACATCAGAGGCTGCTTTTAGCAACTATGCGCGGGAAATCCCGCGAAATGTCAGCCGCGTGGCAGCTCTCCAAACGCGCACTTTTGCCGCAGTCTGGCCGTTTTCAACAGGTAGAGCGCAAACTTGAGACGCGCGGACGACCCACCGCAGCCGTGGGCAGCAATCGCACATACCTGACAGAACATTGCACACGGCCCGCACCCGTGCTGTCGTAATCGTGATGACGAAAACATCGAGAGAACGCCAGGTCGACGTCGCGATCATCGGAGCCGGATCCGCAGGCATCTCGACCCGCCGTGCTGTCAAAGCGGCGGGCGCGAGCATCGCATTGATCGACCCTGGCCCGTTCGGCACCACCTGCGCGCGCGTCGGCTGCATGCCGAGCAAGCTGCTGATCCACGCCGCACACAGCGCGCATCAAGCGCGCGAGGCGCACAAATTGGGTGTTCACACCGACGTGCGCGTGGACGGTGCGGCAGTGCTGAAGCGCCTGCGTTCGGAGCGCGATCGCTTCGTGAGCTTCGTGCTCGACGTGATCCAAGAAGCACGCACCGGAGGTGAGCTTGTCGAAGGCAAAGCCACGATCGATAGCCCCGGCGTGCTCGCGATCTCGGATGGCTCGCGCGTGCGCTATCGCAGCCTCGTGATCGCCACGGGCAGCAAGTCGTCGATCGTGCCTGACTACCGCGCGCTCGGACCGGAGCAGCTGCTGACGAACGAGAGCGTCTTCGAGATCGAGCAGCTGCCGAAGAGCCTGCTCGTCGTGGGTGCGGGCGTACTCGGGCTCGAGCTCGGTCAAGCGTTCGCACGGCTCGGTGTCCGCACCACGATCCTCGGCACCGAACACACGGTCGGTCCGCTTTCGGACCCGGAGGTGCGCGACAGCGCAAACATGATCCTGTGTGGCGAGCTCGATCTGCACACGACACACAAGCTCGAAAGTATCGAGAAAACAGCTGAGGGCGTGCGCGCACGCTTCCAAGATCGCGAAGGCAAAACGCGTACAGAAATCTACGAGCGCGTGTTGATGGGTGCAGGTCGCCCGCCGGTGTTGAATGGCCTCGGGCTCGAAAAGCTCGGCGTAAGCAAAGACGGCAAGGGCCACTATCCGATCGATGCGCACACGCTGCAGCTCGGCGATCAGCCGGTGTTCGTCGCAGGCGATGCAAACGGCTTGCATCCGATCCTGCACGAGGCTTCAGACGATGGGCAGATCGCCGGCACGAACGCAGTGCAGTTTCCGAAGCTGGACAAGCCTGCACGGCGCACGCCACTCGCGATCATGTTCACCGATCCGCAGATCGCTGTGATCGGTAAGACCTACGCGAAGCTCTCGGAGTGCACGGCGATGCAAGGCGAGGTCGACTTCGGCGATCAAGGTCGCGCGCGCGTGCAGGGTGAAAATCGCGGCAAGCTGCGGATCTACGGCGATCGCGACAGCCACCGCTTGATCGGTGCAGAGCTGATCGCGCCGCAAGGGGAGCATCTCGCGCACCTGCTCGCCTGGGCGATCCAGCGCGAGCTCACCGTCGAAGATGTGCTCGCGCTGCCGTTCTATCATCCAGTCGTCGAAGAAGGCGTGCGCAGCGCGCTCCGGGACTTGGCCAAGAACCTGCGCTGCGGTGAGCCGATCAAGTGTCGTGCGTCAGAGCTAGGCGTTGGCAGCTGACTTACGGTGCCGCTTTGAGTGGCGAGCTCGCCATCTCGTCACCGGTCGCAAACACACGCCAGTGATCACCGTTCCAGCGCAGGACCGTCCCGACGCCGCCCACGGCCCAGACATCGTCGCTCGCAGCGCCCCAGACCGCCCACAGCGGTTGGTCGACCAGCGGCTCGCTGATCTTCCAGTGCTCGCCATCCCAGTGCTTGATCCGGCCGTGCAGGCCGACCGCCCACACGTCGTCCGGCGCGCTGCCCCAGGTGCCGAGCATGCCGCGCTCTTCTTCGTATTCCGCGTCCGGCGTGAACCCTTCGCCATCCCAGTGCTGCGGCGCCGAGTCGTACGGCAGGAGCCACACGTCTTCGGGACTCGAGCCCCACACACCACGCAGCGGCTTGCTTTCAAACTCCATGGGCGCGAAGTCCATGCCGTCGCCGCGGTAGATGAGACCACCTTGCAGGTCGTCGGTGCCGACCAGCCAAACATCTTCGGCGCTCGAGCTCCAGACCTCCCACAAGCTCGCGCTCCCAGGCACGCGCGCGTTGGTCCACTCGGTGCCGTTGTAGTGACGCACGAAGCCCAAGCGATCGGTTGGGATCACGCCGACGATCCAGACGTTGTCAGGCGCGATCGCGTTGATGCCCAAGAGCGTCGCGATCTCGAAGCGCTCGACGAATTCGAAGCGCGTGCCATCCCAGTGCAGCGTGGTGCCTTCGTCGCCCGCGGCCCAGATGTCGGTCGGCCCGGTGCCGCCGACCGCGTGCAAGCTGCGCGAGGTCGTGCTGGCGACTTGCTCTAGCGTCTCACCGTCGTAGTGCAGGATCATGCCGTCCGAGCCCACCGCCCAGACGTCGTCTGCGGAGCTGCCCCAAACCGCGGTGAGCCCGACCTGCGTCACGCCACGCAAGGGCGGCAGATCGAATTCGGGGCCCAGTTCGCTTTGTGCTGCAGCGCCGCCGTCAGCGGAGTCTTGTTTCGTGCCGCTGGCTTTGTCTTCGGATTGGCAGGCGCTGATCGTCAGTACGCAAGCCAGTGTGAGCCAAGAACGCGTTGCAGCCATAGAAATCAGTCCTTCTAGCGTGACGAATGCCATTACTCAGGAGATGGTCGCGCCTCCATCGACGACGATGGTCTGGCCGGTGATGAAGCTACCAGCTGCAGACGCCAAGAAGATCGCGGTACCTGCGATCTCGTCCGGCTCGCCGATCCGGCGCAGCGGGTAGCGCTCGACGGTTTGCTCGTAGATCGCCGGGTTCTCCCACAGCGCCTTTGCGAAGTCGGTGCGCACGAGGCCGGGCGCGATGCAGTTCACGCGCACGTTGCGCGGGCCCCATTCCATCGCCAGGTTGCGCGCGAGCGCCATGTCGGCGGCCTTGCTCAAGCCGTAGGTGCCGAGTGAGCTGCTGCCCTTGAGCCCGCCGATCGACGACACGATCAACACGGAGCCATCACGGCGCTCGGCCATCTCCGGAACCACCAGCTGACACAACCAGTGGTTGCTGCGGATGTTGCAGTCGAGCACTTTTTGGAAAGCCGAGTCGGGGATCTCTTGTGTGGGCCCGAAGTGCGGGTTGACCGCGGCGTTGCACACGAGGATGTCGATCTTGCCGTAAGCCTCACGCGTGCGAGCGACCAGCTGCTCGAGCTCGGACTTCGTGCTGATGTTGCAGGGGATCGCGATCGCTTCGCCACCGTCTTTGCGGATGGCGTCTACGACCTCGTCGCAAGCCTCTTGCTTGCGGCTGGAGACCACGACTTTGGCACCGGCCTGCGCCATGCGCTCCGCGATCGCGCGTCCGATGCCGCGCGACGAGCCGGTGATCAGCGCAACGCGCCCTTTGAGGTCAAAAAGATCGAAACGAGACGCTCCCACACACCCTCCTGGTATTTCCAAACGACGAAGTACCGTGCACGTGCCCACAAAGCGAGACCCGTCGAGGGACCGCGAACGTCCATTTTGCGTCCGCATGCGTTTCGTCCTGCCTAGCGGTCCACCTCGGTTGCATCGCAGGCCGGTTCGGATAAGAAACGCGCAACCATGTCTGACCGTGCCAGCAGCGCTCGAGTGGTGTTGCGTCTAGCGGGCGCGTTGCTGCTGGCAGCGGCTGCCGCGGGCGTATGGGAGCTGCTTGCGAGTCAGGCCCCCGGCACGCCGCTGTACCTGGGCGTCCTGCCTGCGCCAGTCGAGCGTTTGCGCCACGATAGCTTCGACTTCGGCGTGCTTCTGGCGATCGCGGGGCTCGTGCTCGGGGAACGTGAAGTTCCGCGGCGCGTGCTGTTCTGGCTCGGCGCGGGCAGCGTCCTCATGCTGCTCGCGGGCGTGTACGCCGCAGCCACGGGGATGTCCGGGGTGCAGATCCTCGATCTGCGGGCCGACGCGCCTTGGCTATTTGGGGCAAAGGTCCTGGGCCGGGCGCTCTTGATCGCAGGCCTGATCAACATCGGCTGGGCGGCACTGGTGAAGCGACCGCCTTGATCCGCCTAGGCGCGACCTCTATGGTCGATTCTCCCATTTTGGCGCAGTGCGGGGGCTTGGACGCTCCGCCTCGCCGACCAAAGGTATCTGTTGTGACCGTGATCCTGTACGACACCAGTCTCCGCGACGGCACCCAAGGCGAAGGTGTTCAGCTGTCCGTGGCGGATAAGCTCAAAGCTGCGAAATTGCTGGAAGAGCTTGGGATTGGGTACATCGAGGGCGGCTGGCCGGGCAGCAATCCGCGCGACGAGCAGTTCTTCGCGGAGGCCAAGCAGAAATTGCGTCTGTCGCACGCCAAGCTCGCGGCCTTTGGCTCGACCCGGCGCGCCGGCATCCGCTGTGAACAGGACGCGAACCTGCAGCGCCTGCTCGAGGCCGAGACACCGACCATCACGATCTTCGGCAAGTCTTGGAAGCTGCACGCACTCACAGCGCTGCGCATCAGTCCCGAGGAGAACTTGGAGCTGATCGAAGACAGCGTTCGTTATCTGAAAGCGCGCGTCGACGACGTGATCTTCGACGCTGAGCACTTCTTCGATGGCTACGCGGATGATCCGGAGTACGCGCTCGCGGCGTTGCGTGCCGCTCAGCGCGGCGGCGCGAGTCACCTGGTGTTGTGCGATACGAACGGTGGCACGCTGCCGAACGTGGTTGAAGCTGCGGTCCAGCACGTCACGCGCGAGCTCACGACGCCGCTCGGCATTCACACGCACAACGACAGCGAGCTTGCGGTTGCGAACACGTTGTTCGCGGTGCGTGCTGGCGCGCGCATGGTGCAAGGCACGATCAACGGCTATGGCGAGCGCTGTGGCAATGCCAACCTGATCTCGATCATCCCTGCGCTCAAGCTCAAGCTCGGCATCGATTGTTTGAGCACCGAGCAACTCGCGCGCTTGCGGCATGTCTCGCTCGGCATGGACGAGCTCGCGAACCGCACGCCGTGGTCGCAGCAGCCGTACGTCGGCCAGAGCGCGTTTGCCCACAAAGGTGGAGTGCACGTCGACGCCGTCAAGAAGGACGCGCGGACATACGAGCACATCGAGCCCGAAACAGTGGGCAACGAGCGCAGGATCCTGGTTTCGGATCTGTCGGGCGGAGCGAACGTAGAGCTCAAAGCGCGCGAGCTGGGGCTGACCATCGATCCGAAGTCGCCCGAAGCGCGCGCGATCCTCGCGCACATGAAAGAGCTCGAAAACCGCGGCTATCAGTTCGAGATGGCAGGCGCGTCGTTCAAGCTGATGGTCGATGAAGCGCTCGGTCGCCGGCCTCGCTACTTCACCTTGCGTGATCTGACTGTGGTCGCGCGCGTGAGCGAGCAACTCGCGCATGCACAAGTGCCGTACGACACCACTGCGATCCTGGAGATCGAAGTGGGTGGTCGCGTCGCGCGCATCTCCGCGGATGGCGTGGGCCCGGTGCACGCGATGGACAAGGGCCTGCGAGCGCTGATCGACGAGTTCTATCCGAGCCTCAAGTCCGTGCGCTTGGTGGACTACAAAGTTCGCGTGCTCAGCAGCGGCGACGGCACCGGCTCGATCGTCCGCGTCCTGATCGAATCGAGCGATGGCGACGACGTGTGGTCGACGTTGGGCGTAAGCCCCAACGTGATCCACGCCAGCTGGGACGCCATGGTCGATGCGCTGGAATACAAGCTTGTGCGCGATGGCGTTGCACCGCAGGGAGAACGCGAGATCCGTCGCTCGCGTATCTCGAGCGTGCAACCCGTCGTGGCGAAGAACTAACGGCTTACACAACGGGATGCGGCACCGCACCCTTTGGGTAGCCCGGCAAACCGAACTGTAAGCGCCTCGCGCTCGGTGACACGGCCTTGGCCACCGCGAGCTTGCCGCGCAGAGCGGCGGGCGTGAGGTCGATGAACGTCACGCCGTCCCCATCGAACAGCGGCAACTTTCGTTGCCGCGCGTGGCGCGGCTTGATCTGTCCTGCGAGCCACTCGGTCAAGCGCGCGTGGTTCGGCGGGTACAGATAGAACTCTTGATGAAAGTCTGGCGTGGGCGAAGCCTCGACTTGTTCACTCGGCAGGTCCTCGCCCCAGAGAAAAGCCAACCTCTGCATCGCCTCGCGCTCTGCGCGACCGAGCGCATCGGACAACGTCTCCGCGGTGCCGAACCCGTATGTGATCGGCAGCTCGATCTGCTGCGGCATCATGAACCACAGCGCAGTGCGATGCTTGGGTGCAGGATGACTCTGTCCGATCTCATACGTGACCGTCTGAAACTGTTCGGAGGTCGCGCGCGCAAGCTCGGTCTGCGCTGCCTCGATGCGTGTGGGCGCAAACTCTCCTGCGAAGCATCGCAGGATCCGGTCGCGCTCGATCAGCTCGTGCAGCGCCGACGTACAGGCTTCTTCCCAGCTGGCATGCAGCGCGACGCCGTTCGACAGTGATAAGCGCAAGCGCTCCGATACGTCGCGAGGAAAGACGCGTGCAGCTGACCGCTGCGCAAGCACGGCACCTGTGAGATCCCGCACCTCGAGCACGCGCGATGGCTGGTTCGCTTCGTAGATGCTGATGCGTTCGAGCAGCTCGAAGTACGCGCGGTTCACCGGGTAGCCATCTGCTTGGGTCGCGGAGCCCATCGCGTTGCGATCGCCGCTTGCTGCGACGAGGCCAACCATGAACAGCGTCAGCGCTGCCACGCTGGCTTCTTGCATGAAGCTCTCTTGGAAGGTCCAACCAGGCGGCATGGGAAAGCGCTGTTGCAGCTCTTGTAGGCTGGCTTGTGCTAGGGGCTCACTGGCTTGGGCTGGCTGAAGCATGACTCAGGAAACGCGATCTCGCGCGCCGGAGACAAGCAGAAATCCCAAGCTGGATTGCCGCGGCGTGACTAGTTTGCGCGGCGGTTCTGGCGGGCGGCACATGTCCTCACATAAGCGACGAAGCCCGTCGCGTAAGCGTCGCACCCGTAGGAGCCAGTCCGGGACTTGATCTCGTCGACGTCGACGTCGACGAGCGATAGGGCGGCAATGTGTGCGCATTGGGGCATGCTCGCTGCAAGGCGTGCAGCGCGAGAGCCGCTGAGGCCCCCCTGTGCAGGGGAGGGCGAGGCACGCTTCCTGCTCTCAACTCGGCCTGGAGGAGGAGAGAGCGAATGAACACGACTAGCGATGGACTGCGGCGCCTGCGGAGCGAGGCTGGTAGCGCCCCCTTCCTCTCACCTGAACAAGAATCGGTGTTGGCGCGCGACGTCGCACGTGGAGAGAGAGCTGCGCTCGACAAGTTACTGCGCGCGCATTTTCGGCTCGTGTTGTCGATGGCCAATGAGCTGATGGGCAGCACCGGATGCGCGAAAGACGAGCTTGTCAGTGAGGGTCTTTTGGCCTTGGTCGAAGCCGCGCGTCGCTTCGATCCGGAGCGTGGAACACGTTTCGCTGCGTACGCTGCGTGGTGGATCCGCGCGTATATGCGCCGCTACAGCTTGCTCAATCGACGCATGGTGCGCGCACCTTCTACGCGCGCTGCACGTGTGCTCCTTTCGAATATGCCGAAGCTCGAGCGCACCTACCTGCGAGACACGGGCCGCAAACCAGACAGCGAAACGATCGCGAAAACCTTCGGTGTCGATGTTGAAGCAGTGCGCGAGGTAGAAGCTGCTGTAGCGAGTCACGATGTGTGTTGTGTGGGCGGAGCTGTCGGCTCGCTGGAGCTGCCGAGTGAACAACCATCACCGGAGGCCATCGTCGTCGCGGCCGACGCAGAACGTGCGACGCGAGAGCGCGTGCGCTGCGCGTTGGGGCAACTGTCGAGCCGTGAGCGCGAGGTGGTCGAGAAGCGTCATCTCGATGAGCAACCGCACACGCTGTCCGAGATCGGCAAAGATCTCGGTGTGTCGCGCGAACGTATCCGGCAACTGGAGCTGCGCGCGCGTGACAAGCTCAAACGAGTGTTGGAAGTGGCTTGAGCTGGAACCGGCTCGAGCGGTACAACTCTGCTTCGCGTTACGAGTCGTGGCTATGAGCACAGGCTGTAGGCGCTCAGGCTTGACACGTTGAGATGCTGCGGTGCACCACGCCGCAATCAGCTGCAAAGCAGAGGAGGCCGAGCGAGCCCATGACCATGAAGTCGCAGTGGTCGCGAAAAGTAGGGTACCCGCTGCTCGGGGGACTCTTGGCATTCGCGCTTACGGGGGGATTGCTGGTGACGGAAGCCGTCGCAGCCAAGCAGCTACCTACGTTGGCGTTTTGCATCACACAGCTGCAGGAGCTCCCGATCGTTTACTTGTATGTTGCGAGCACCTCCACCGCGACGCTGTCCTTTTTCGGGTGGCTGTGGGGCAAGCGCGAGGCGCGTCTGCAGGCAGGCTCACTGACTGATCCGCTGACTGGCTTATGGAATCGCCGTCAGCTCGCGAATCGGTTGCAAGAAGAGACCGCGCGCGCGCTTCGGCACCACACGCCGCTCTCGTTTCTGCTCGTCGACCTCGATCGTTTGAAGCAACTCAACGATCGCGGCGGTCATCAAGCGGGCGACGACGCGCTGCGTGCAGTGGCAGAGGCCATTCGCCGATCGTGCCGGCGCAGCGATGTGCCTGCGCGCTACGGCGGCGATGAATTCGCAGTGCTCGCACCTTCGACTGCGGAAGCCGATGCGGCTGCGCTCGGCGAGCGCATCCGTGCCGCCGTCCGCGACACCGCTAAAGCGCTCTCGGTGTCGATCGGTGTCGCGGATCTATCCGATGTCGAGTCGCCTTCAGTCGAGCGGCAGAACGAGCTTTGTCTGGCGGCAGACCGTGCGTTGTACCTCGCCAAGCAGCGTGGAAGAAACTGTGTGGTGTGCGCGCGCGAGCTCGTCTCGGGCGTGCTCGAGGAGGCTGTGAGCTGAGCAGTTTTTGCCGCTGATGGCGGCGGTCACCAGCCCCCTCTGATGCGGCCTAACGCGGCTTGACGAGGGCGTACCAGCGCCCGATAAGCTTGGCCAAAAGCCGCTCGTGCCAGGGCTTGGCGCCCGCATTTCCAGTGTGCACGCGCCATAATTTCAGGTAAAAGACCCACCCGAGCATTCCTGGAGATAGACCGTCATTTCACGCCGCTTTTCCGCCAGCTCGCCCGCGAAAAGCCTCGACATAGGCACCACTGTGCCTGCGTTTTTCGCGGGCAATCTGACGAAAAATCGACGCAAACTGCTCGGCCCATCTCCAGGAATGCTCGGGTAGCCCAATTTCCAGGCCCTGTGCCGGGATGCATCCTGAGCGATGCACACCTCACCCGCGGACTGCATTCGCCATGAACCAGGCATCAAGCCCCCTTCCCGGGTCGCTGGGAAAGCAGGAGCGACTCAAAGTCCTACTCCTCGAGAACATCCACGAAAGTGCACAAGAGCTGCTCGCGGAGCAGGGCTTCAGCGTCGAGCGCGTGACTTCGGCGCTGCCGGAGCAGGAGCTGAAGAAGCGTGTCGCGGACGTGCATTATCTGGGAATTCGCAGCAAAACCCAGGTGACAGCTGCCGTCCTGGCCGAGGCCAAGGAGCTGATCGGTCTGGGCTGCTTCTGCATCGGCACGAACCAGGTGGACCTGGTGACCGCCGGCCGCCGCGGCGTGCCGGTGTTCAACGCACCTTTCAGCAACACGCGCAGCGTGGCCGAGATGGTGCTGGCCGAGATCATCATGCTCTCGCGGCAGCTGGGCGACCGGACCCGGGAAGTCCATGAGGGCCGCTGGCGCAAGGTGTCCGTCGGCTCGTTCGAGGTCCGCGGCAAGACCCTGGGCATCATCGGGTACGGGCACATCGGCCGCCAGGTGGGCGTACTGTGCGAGGCGCTCGGCATGCGCATTGTGTTCTACGACCGCGCGGTCAAGCTGCCCATGGGCAACAACAAGGCCTGCAACAGCCTCGAAGAGCTGTTCTCGGAGTCGGACTTCGTCACGGTGCACGTGCCCGCGACCAAGGAAACGAACGAGATGATCGGCGCGACCGAGATCGGGCAGATGAAGCGCGGCAGCTATCTGATCAACGCGGCACGCGGCAACATCGTGCAGATCCCGGCGCTGGTGGCTGCGCTCAAGGGCGGTCAGCTCTCAGGTGCTGCGATCGATGTGTTCCCGGAAGAGCCCGAGTCGAACGTCGACACCTTCAAGAGCGATCTCCAGAACCTGCCGAACGTGATCCTCACGCCGCACATCGGTGGCTCGACCGGCGAAGCGCAGGCTTCGATCGGCCGCGAGGTGGCCACGTCGCTGCTGCGCTTCGCGTTCACGGGCGCGACGGCGGGCGCCGTGAATTTCCCGCAGATCGAGATGCCACGCGACAAGGACACGGTTCGCATCTTGAATGTGCACCGCAACGTCCCGGGCGTGCTCCGCGACGTCAACCGCATCGTCTCCGAGCACTCGGCCAACATCCACAGCCAGATGCTCTCGACCGACGCGGACATCGGCTACCTGATCATGGACCTCGACCACGAAGTGTCGGAAGAGGTCTACACCGGCATCGCCGGCCTCGGCACCAGCATCCGTACGCGCCGCGTTTACTAGCTGATCCGTGTAGGTCAGTGTGCTCAAGCACTCTGCTCGCGCCAAACTTTGCGTGAGCACTGGCCTTCCGCTCCGCTACGGCGCGTGTAAGTGCTGCACAGCTGCAGATCGAAGCCTCGGGTCGCGCTAATTTGTGCCCGTGGCCGGCGGCTGCGCAAACGTACCCTGCGTCGCGCGCAGGCGGTCACCAACACGCGGGAGATCATCACGATGAAGCCCATCCGTAAGATCCTTGTCCCCACCGATTTTTCTGAGCACTCGGCGCTGGCGCTCAACTACGCGGTCGACATCGCGAGGCGCTACGAGGCTGCGATCACGTTGCTGCACGTGTATCCCGTCGTGAACTACGCCGCCGCTGAGGGCTTCGCTCTGTACACGCCCGAGCAGCTCGCCAACTTGATCTCGCAGCTCACTACGCAGCTGCGTGCGATCGAGGATGACGCTCGCAAAGGCGGCGCGGGACAGATTTCGTCACTGATGGAGCAGGGCGACGCTTATCAAGAGATCCTCGAGCAAGCGCCCGGCTACGACATGATCGTGATGGGCACACACGGGCGAACCGGTTTGAAGCACGCGTTGATGGGCTCGGTAGCCGAGAAGATCGTGCGTACCAGCCCATGCCCTGTGTTAACCGTGCGCAGCCACTAAATTCAACGTAACCGTCGATGTAACCGTAACTGTAACCGGATGAGGCGTAAGATTTCGTCCACGGCACGGCTGCGCCTACGGTTACGGTGAAGAGTGGGGGCTTGAAACCGGAACGGCGCCGTGCTGCAAAAGCTCCATGGCCCGCCATCCACTCGATTGTCTCTTCGCCCCGCGCTCTATCGCGCTTATCGGGGCAAGCGAGAGGCCCGGCAGCGTCGGCCGAATCGTGCTCGACAACCTGCGCGAAGGCGGCTTCGCGGGCCCCTTGTACATGGTGAATCCAGCGCACGCCGAGATCATGGGCCAGGCGTCCGTACCCACTGCGCGGCATCTACTCGCTGCACCTGATTTGGCCATCATCGCGGTGCGCGCAGCCGATGTCGCGCGCGTGCTGACCGACTGCGGCGCACGCGGCACGCGCGCGGCCATCGTGCTCTCAGTTGGCTTTGCGGAGCGCGGCCCGGAAGGTGCTGCGCTGCAACAAGAGCTCGCGAGCATCGCGCGCCGCTATCGCATCCGCCTGCTCGGCCCGAACTGCACGGGCTTCGTGCGACCACACGCCAAGACTCATGCGATGCTCGGGCACGGCGTGGCGCGCGCAGGTCGGCTCGCGCTGCTCTCGCAGTCCGGTGCGGTGTGCAACGCGATCATGGATTGGGCTGCGGGCCGCGACATCGGCTTCTCGTTGGCGGCGTCGATCGGCAACGGTGCTGACGTCACCTTTGGCGATGCGCTCGAGTACTTGGCGCTCGACTACGAGACCAGCGCGATCATCGTCTACACCGAGGGCGTTGTGCGCGCGCGCCGCTTCATGAGCGGTCTGCGTGCTGCCGCCCGCATCAAGCCTGTGATCGTGCTCAAAGCCGGACGCGAGCAAGCCAGCGTGATCGCAGCAGCGACGCACTCCGCGTCACTCGCGGGCAGCGATGCTGTGTTCGAGAGCGCGTTGCGTCGCGCGGGTGCGGTGCGCGCGACCACGCTGGAGCAGCTGTTTTTTGCGGCTGAGCTGCTGTCCGAGCGCAGGCGCAGCGCAGGCAATCGCCTGGCCATCGTGACGAACGCGGGCGGCATCGGCGTGATGGCTGCGGATCGCGCGGCGCAGTGTGGGCTCGCGCTGCCGGTGCTCAGCGAGCGCACAGTCTCCACACTCAAGCAGCTGTTGCCGGCGCACTGGGATGGCGGCAATCCGATCAACGTCTTCGGCGATGCTTCGACCGAGCGCTACGCGCAAGCGCTGTCTGCGATCCTGCGCGACGAGCACGTCGATGGCGCAGTCGCGCTGGTCGCTCCCCTCGCGCTCACCAAGCCTGTGGAGGTCGCACACGCGCTCGCCAGCGCAGCCAACGAGACTCGCAAGCCTGTGCTCGCCAGCTTCCTCGGTGGCACGCAGCAGCGCGAAGCGCGGACGTTTCTGCACTCCACAGCGGTCCCGGAGCTGCCCGGTCCCGAAGCCGCCGTCGAGGCATTCGGCTATTTGGCCAGCTTCGAGCACAGCCAGCGCATGTTGCTCGAAGTGCCGAGCTCCTTGGCTGACCGCGCGCCGCCTGACTTCGAACGCGCGCGCCGCTTGATTCAAGGCGCCGCCAGCGCAGGCCGTGACAGCTTGTCGCTGACGGAAGCCAAAGAGCTGCTGCGGGCCTTCAACATCCCCGTGACAGAATCAGTGTTAGCTGACTCGGCGGATGCCGCGTGTGCAGCGGCCGTGCAGCTTGGGTTGCCGGTGGCGCTCAAGATCGCGTCGCCCGACATCTCGCACAAATCCGACGTCGATGGCGTTCGGCTCGAGCTGTACACGGTCACCGGTGTGCGCGAGGCCTACGCACAGCTGATCGAGCAGGCGAGCCTGCGCCGCCCTGACGCGACGCTACAGGGCGTGACGGTGGAGCCGATGCACGGCAAGCGCTTCGGTCGCGAGCTGCTGATGGGCATTGCCAGCGACCCTGCGTTCGGGCCGGTCATCACCTTCGGGGCGGGCGGCACGCTCGTCGAGCTGATCGCCGACCGCAGCGTAGCGCTGCCGCCGCTGAGCAAGGCGATGGCCGAAGACATGATCGCGCGCACCCGCGTGAAGAGCTTGCTCGGCGAGTTTCGCGGCACGCCTGCCGTCTCGATCCCTTGCCTAAGCGATGTGTTGCTCGCGCTCTCGGAGCTCGCCTGCGAGCTCCCGGAGGTGCGCGAGCTCGACATCAACCCGCTCGTGGTCGACGCCAATGGCGTGATCGCGGTGGATGTACGCGTGCAGCTGCGCCCGGCAGTCGAGGCGACGCTGCCTGGCTATGGCGAGGGCAGATACAACCACTGTGCGATCGAGCCTTATCCCAATAGCTTGGTGCGAAGTGTCGAGCTTAGGGATGGTCAGCGGCTCGTGCTGCGTCCGGTACGTCCGGAAGACGCGACCCTCGAACAGGAGCTCGTGCGCAAGTTATCCACTGAGTCGCGTTATTACCGGTTTCACCACGGGCTCGCGGAGCTCAGCGCGTCGATGCTCGTCCGATTTACGCAGATCGACTACGACAATGAGATGGCGTTCATCGCGCTCCACGCGGACGCCACAGGGCGGGAAGAAGAGGTCGCTACGAGCCGTTATGTGCAAGAGGCCGACGGCGAAACCTGTGAATTCGCTCTAGTCGTACAGGACACGTGGCAAGGGCACGGGCTCGGTCGCCTGATGATGCAAGCGATCATCGATCACGCGCGCGAGCGCGGCGTACTGCGCATGCGCGGCGATGTGTTGTTTGAAAACCATAAGATGCTGCGACTGATGCAACGTATGGGTTTCAGCGTGCATTCGCACGACGAAGATTCAACCTTGCGAACGGTGTGGCTCAAGCTAAACGATCCGCGCCCGAGCCGCGTGCCTCCGCACTCGCTGCGTCCCTAGCGCGCGTTGCCAACCGACTCTAGCGGTTTGCAGATCGGCGCATAATTTAGGCGCTCGGTAGGCATTACCTATTCGACGTTAGGTAGTGTGTTGAGCCGTTTTGGGGAAGCGTCGCCACAACGGAATTAGAGGGCGAAGCGAGTGGCCGTCCTCACACTTAGTCCATGGGCCGTCTTCCTGTGCCATCGAACGAGCTGATAGTCCGCGAGCTGGGCGCGATGTTTATGCGTTACACAGCCAGCGCGCTGATCATGCTTTCGAGCTACAGCGCGTGCGGTGACGAGGCTGCTCCGACGCAGCTGATGGATGCAGGCGCGCGCACCATCGTTCAGCCGGTTGCCACCCCGACCAAGCCCACCACAAGCGCAGGCGCAGCAGCCCTCCCTCCGCTCAGTCCCCCGGTGGCGTGCGGCGCCACGGAATGCACGCGCCCGCAGAACCTCGCGGCTGACCTGCTGACGAACGTCACCGGCTTGCCGATGACAGGCGCCGAGACGGTGGCTTGTTGCCTCGATGAAGAGGAAGGCATCTGCAGCAGCGCCGCGTCCCTCGGGGCGAGCTGTGACACTGTGGCCGTGATGGACAACCGCTGCCCGGGCGTCGACCTGAGCGCACTTTCGGACCTCGTGGGCGGCCTGTTCGACAGCACGCAAGACGCGATGATCGGCTGCTGTACGCACGACGCGTGCGGGTTGAACGGCAAGATCTTCGGCCGCGGCTGCGTCGAGAACGCGGAAGCCAAGCGTATGCTCAGCGTGGTGCCGGTGATCGGACCGCTGATCAATGTGCCAGCGCCGCGTGCATGCGACCAGGGCGAGCCGGACGCAGACCCGGATAACGACGCCGGTACCTGACTCGCGTCAGGTTGCGCTGCGGAACAGCGTCGAGCGGTAGTGGCGCAGCTCGGCGATCGAGCGCTGAATGTCGACGACCGCGTCGTGCGCGCCTTCAGCGGGCTTCTGATAGACCGCGTTCTCGCCGTACCACATGCGTGCGAGCACTTTGATCGAGCTGACATCGAGGATGCGATAACCGAGATAACCCGCGAGCCCAGGCATATAGCGATCGATGAAGCGCTTGTCGTGACCGACGCTGTTGCCGCACAAGATCGCACCGAAACTGCACCAGCCCGAGACGCGCTCCAAGAACTGTTTCTCTGCGCTCGGCAGATCCAACGTCGAAGCGCGCACGCGCTCGATCAGACCGGTCTTCGTGTGCATCTCGCGCACGAACGGCGTCATCTTTTGGAGCTCGGGCTCCGGTTGCCAGATCACACAAGCGTAGCTCTCGAGCGGCTGCAGCTCTTTGTCGGTGACGATCAGCGCTGCTTGCAAGATGACATCGTGCTGAGCGTCCAGCCCTGTCATTTCCAGGTCGAGCCAGACCAGGTTGCTCGAGGACTGTGTGCGAACGATTTTTTCTTTGGGCATGGGTTTGTACGATCTAACACCGGGATCGAAGCCGCGTCTACTGTGCGACGCCGGCGCCGCGTGGCATCGTAGGCGCGATGTCTGTACGCACGATGATTTTCGACTTCGACGGCACGATCGCGGACACGTTTCAATCGGCGGTCGGTGTGCTCAATCAACTGGCCGATGAGTTTGGCTATCGGCAGGCGACGCAAGAGGAGATGGCTGAGCTCACATCACTCGGCTTGCGCGAGCTGATCGATCGCGTGGGCCTGTCGTGGCATCGCGTGCCTGCGTTGGCGATGCGCGTGCGCCAGGAAATGTCGCGGCAAATGCACCTGATCGCGCCCTGTCCTGGTGTGGTTGAGGCGCTCGCTACGCTGCGTACACGCGGTGTGGGAATCGGCATTCTAACGTCCAATAACCGTGAGAACGTCGAGAAATTTCTGGCCACGCAACCCAGCCTGCACTTCGACTTCATCAGCGCCGGCTCCGGTTTATTCGGCAAAGAACGGCGCTTGAAGCGGCTGCTAGCGACCCAGCGCCTGGCGCTCCACGAGACCTGCTACGTAGGCGACGAGGTGCGCGACATCGAGGCCGCGCGCTCGCTCGGTATGCGTGCAGTCGCAGTGACGTGGGGCTTTTCCTCAGCGCAGCTGTTAGCAGCAAGCAGCCCTGATCATTTGATCGCAGACCCAAGCGAGCTGTTTGCTCTCGTCTGAGCGCGCTTTCGTGTGAGCGGCTGTCCGCATGCGACCTAACAAGTGGGTCCGACACCGACTGTGGTTTAAATGACTTTCAGATGTAAGCGGCGCGCATCAGCATAGAGCTGGTATAAGATGCCTCATCGACGGGAAAGCTCTGATCGGGTCGGTCCCCTGTCAGATCCTCGTCGCTGCTGCGCTGTGTGCGCAGTGCTTGTAAAACCTATCGTGTCGGAGGTCGTGGATGAAATCGCGCGTCTTAGCGATCAGTTCGTGGCTGTGCTTGTCGGCTGTTTTTTACGCGTGCGGCGACGATGATAATCCGCCGTCGGACACCGATGCCGGAGTAGATAGTGGGACTTCAGGGTCCGGCGGCTCGGGTGGAAAAGGCGGCTCTGGGGGTAAGGGTGGCAGCGGCGGCAGCGGCGGCTCAGGCGGCAGCGGCGGCTCGGGCGGCAGCAATGGTGACGACGAGTTCACCGTCAGCGGCGAAGTCAGCGGCCTCAACGGCAGCGGCCTCGTGATCAAGCTGGGTGACGAAGAGCTAGAGATCGACGATGACGGCGATTTCACCTTTCCGAATAAGCTCGCCAAGGGTGACGACTACGAAGTCATCGTGGAGACGCAGCCCAGCGATCCCGTGCAGGCGTGCGAGGTCACCAACGGCAGTGGCGAGATCGATGACGCCAACATCGACAACGTTGAGATCGCGTGCAGCGATGTGAAGCGTTCGATCGGCGGTACGATCAGCGGCCTCGGTGGCGGCGAGATCAAGCTCAAGAACAACGACGGTGAGATTCTCACGGTCGGCGCCGATGGCAATTTCAGCTTCCCGCTCACGCTAGCGCCGGGTGCCGGCTACACGGTGACCATCGACACGTTGCCCGAGGGTCGCACGTGCAGCTTGACCGAGGCGACGGGCACGACCGGTGGAAGCAACGTCACGGACGTGAAGATCGCTTGCTACGCGGGGCTAACGCTCAGTGCACGCGCGCGTGTCGCGAGCGTGGGCCTCAGCTGGAACAACAACGGCGCGGATTCTTACACCGTGTACCGCGCGACCAACGCGGACTGCGACTTCAACGACTTCAACGCGTGCTCGGGCAAGGCAGAGCAAGCTGGCATCACGACGACGACGTACAACTGGAACGCCGACAACGGCACGGCCTACTACTTCCACGTGCGTGGTCTTCACGATGACGACTTCCAGACGAAGAGCGCGACCACCAGCGCTCCGGGCGCGCGTCCGAACACCGCGGAGATCGACGGCACCGTGAACGCGCTCGCGCGTGGTGGCGAAGGCACCGTGTACATCGGCGGTTCGTTCAGCTCGGTGGGTCCGTTCACCGGTCCCGCAGCGCCGATCGATCGTACGACCGGCCTGACCTCGCGCATCCCGAACTTCCCAGTCATCCCAGGCTCGGGCAGCCCTGTGAGCGCGATCGCCGCTGATGGCTCGGGCGGTTACTTCGTCGGTGGCACCTTCACGCTGACCCTTCCGGGCAACGTGACCATCAGCAACCTCGCGCACGTGCTCGCGAATGGCACGGTGGATCCAGCTTGGATTCCCGCGCCGAACGGCAACGTTGCGGAGCTCGCTCGTGTTGGCGACCGGCTGTATCTGGCCGGAGCGTTTACGGAGGTGGGCTCCGGCGCCGGCAACGGACGCGCGGGACTTGCAGCCGTCAGCACGACGGGTGCCGGTGCGCGTGCCGAATGGGATCCGAACCCCACGGGAACCGTTTCGGGGCTCGTCGCGAATGCCAACGCAGTGTTCGTGACCGGGCTGTTCACCAACATCGGTGGCGCAGCTCGCGAGCGTCTGGCGCGCTTGAACACCACGGATGGTGACCTGGTCGACTTTCCGCTGCCGAACTTGGCTGTGACCGCACTCGCGCTGACCGACGACACCCTGTACATCGCAGGTAGTTTCGACACCATCGATGCCACGCAGCATTATCGCTTGGCGGCGATCGCCTTGGCCGAGGGCAACGCGATCAACGCGAATGTCGAGCTCGGGCTCGGTCAATCGCCTCCGCCGGACGCGCTCGCTGTCGCGGGTAACTTGCTGATCCTTGGCGGCAACTTCGAGAACATCGTGATCGGCGACCAAACCTCACCACGCGTGCGCCTGGCTGCGATCGACCACACCACCGGCGCGCTTGAGGACTGGGCGCCCGGTGCGGACGGCGCGGTGCAAGCCCTCGCTGCTAGCGGCGGCACTGTGTACGTCGGCGGCAACTTCCAAAACATCGGCACCACGTCGCGTAAGTACCTCGCTGCGATCGGAACCAACGGCACCGTGAGCGACTGGAATCCTCAGCCGCAGAGCGAGGTCACCGGCCTCTCGATCGACGACAACCAGGTGTACGCCTTCGGCGGCGCGATCCGGTCGTTCGGCGTCGAGCCGCACCAGGGATTGGCAGCCTTCAAGGACGGAGCGCTCACGGCGTGGGGACCGGCAGCCACCAGCGCTGTCAACGCGCTCGCAGTCAGCGGCACGACGATCTACGTCGGCGGTGACTTCGATAACATCGGTGGTCAGGCACGCACCGGGGTCGCTGCGGTTTCGGATGCGAGCGAAGTGCTCGCGTGGAACGCGCAGCTCACGGCGGGCGGCGAGGTCAACGCAATCGCTGTCGGTAACAGCCGCGTCTATCTGGGCGGCGAGTTCGTGCGCTCCGGCGCCAACAACCTCGTCGCGCTCGCGACCTCCGATGCCGCGGTCCCGACCGCTTGGACGCTCACTGCCGGTGTGGACGAAGAGGTTCTGGCCATCCTTCTAGATGGTAGTGCCGACTTGTTCATCGGTGGTGATTTCGAGAACGTGGGCGGTGCCGGGCATGACAGCCTGGCCAAGCTCAACGCAGACACCGGCGCGCTCGTGACCGCTTGGACGGCCGAAGTGACGGGCACCGTTCAAGCGTTGGCGATCGTCGGTGACAACCTGTACGTGGGCGGAGAGTTCACGGCGGTGAGTGGCGCTCCCGCGACGAACATCGCGGGCGTTGCGCGAGCCAACCCCGGTACCGCCACCACCTACGCACCTGCCATGGCTCTGGATGGCCCGGTGAACGCGTTGGCTGGCGTCGGCAACGTCCTGTACCTGGGCGGCGCGTTCGAGAACTACGGCATCGGTCTCGCCGTCGTCGACACGACCGACAGCATGCGCGCGCCAGGAGTGTTGCAAGCTGGCACCGTCGGAGGAATCAACGCGCTTGCCGTGAGCGAGAACAGCATCTTCCTCGGTGGCGACCTGCGAACCACGTCGCTCGACGGCGACACCAGCGCTTGCTGGAACTACTGCGAGCGCGGTCGCCCGATCCCACCGCCCTGACCGGCGCGTGACCACAGACCACAGACCCGCCGCGAGCCCCGGGGAGGATGGGGCTTGCGGCGGGGACTGAGAGTGCACAGATTTGAGTCCGGCAGCTTGCCGGCTCGGCTCCTACCTCGGAACCGGAACGTCACACGTACCTGCTTGTGACCGCTGGCGAGCCTCGCCTGTACGCAGCTCCCGCGCCGCCGTGATCACGGCTTCGGCGGTGGACAAGTGTTGGTTCGCAGCGTAGATCGTCGCTCCGCGCGGCCCGGACATGTCTACGACTGCCGTAACCATGGACGGGGCAGCCCTGGACTGGCACACTGGCTCGCCTTCTCGGGTTGCGCGCTGCGTCGGAATATGTCACCGACAGCCCCGTAAATGCGCAAAAAGACTGACCTACAGAGCCGCCGGGCGCAGCGGACTTAGCAAACGACTTGATCACAGAAACAAGGCAACGTCATGCACGACCTCAGCAAGCAGCGAAACATAGGCATCTTCGCCCACGTCGACGCCGGCAAGACCACGACGACTGAGCGTATCCTCAAGCTCACCGGTAAGATCCACAAGATCGGTGAGGTGCACGACGGTGCCGCGACGACAGACTTTATGGTGCAGGAGCAGGAGCGTGGCATCACGATCCAATCCGCCGCGACCACCTGTTTCTGGAAGGGCAACCGCTTCAACATCATCGACACCCCAGGCCACGTCGACTTCACGATCGAGGTTTATCGCTCGCTGAAGGTGCTCGACGGCGGCATCGGTGTGTTCTGTGGCTCTGGCGGCGTCGAGCCGCAGTCCGAGACGAACTGGCGCTACGCGAACGAATCGCGCGTGGCTCGCCTCGTCTACGTGAACAAGCTCGACCGCTTGGGCGCGGACTTCTACCGCGTCGTCAAGCAGATCAAGACCATTCTCGGCGCGAAGCCGCTCGTCATGGTGCTGCCCATCGGCACCGAAGGTGACTTCGTCGGCGTGGTCGACCTGCTCACGCGTCAAGCGTTCGTGTGGGACGACACGGGTCTGCCCGAGAACTTCAAGATCCTACCCGTTCCCGACGACATGAAGGAACAGGTCGAGACCTACCGCGCCGAGCTGATCGAGACCGCCGTCGAACAAGACGACGCCGTGCTCGAGAAGTACCTCGAGGGCGTGGAGCCGGACGTCGACACGCTCAAGGCGTGCATCCGCAAGGGCACGATCAAGCTGGCGTTCTTCCCGACCTTCGCGGGCTCGTCCTTCAAGAACAAGGGCGTGCAGAACGTGCTCGACGCAGTCGTCGACTACCTGCCGAACCCGACCGAGGTCGAGCCTCAGCCTGAGATCGATCTCGAGGGCAATCCGACCGGTAACTTCGCGCTCGTCGACCCGACCAAGCCTGTGCGCGCGCTGGCGTTCAAGATCATGGACGACCGCTTCGGCACCTTGACGTTTACCCGTATCTACTCGGGCACGATCACCAAGGGCATGGCGCTGCTCAACACCTTCACCGGCAAGACCGAGCGTATCGGCCGCATGGTGGAGATGCACGCCAACGACCGCACCATGATCGACACGGCGCGCGCTGGCGACATCGTCGCGCTCGTGGGTCTGAAGAACGTGCAGACCGGTCACACGCTCTGCGACGAGGACCATCCCGCAACGCTCGAGCCGATGGTGTTCCCGGCGCCGGTTATCTCGGTGTCGGTCACGCCCAAGGACAAGGCGAACGAAGAGAAGCTCGGCAACGCACTGGCGAAGATGGTCCAGGAAGACCCGTCGTTCCACAGTGAGGTGGACGAGGAGTCCAGCGAGACCATCCTCAAGGGCATGGGCGAGCTGCACTTGGACATCAAAGTCGACATCTTGCGCCGCACGCACGGCGTCGAGGTGACGGTCGGCAAGCCGCAGGTTGCGTACCGTGAGTCGATCACGCGTGCGGTCACCGACGTCTACACCCACAAGAAGCAGACCGGTGGTTCGGGTCAGTACGCGAAGATCGAGTACACGATCGAGCCAGGCGAGCTCGGAACGGGCTTCGTCTTCGACACGGACATCACCGGTGGCGCGATTCCCAAGGAGTTCATCCCGGCGGTCGAGAAGGGCTTCAAGGTCTCGGTCGTCAAGGGTGTGATCGCTGGCTATCCACTCGTCGACGTGAAGGTCACGCTGACGGACGGTGCGTTCCACGCGGTCGACTCTTCGCAGATCGCGTTCGAAGTTGCCGCCAAGGCTGCTTACCGCCAGACGCTGCCCAAGTGCGCGCCGATCCTGCTCGAGCCGATCATGAAGGTCGACGTGTTCGTCCCGGACGCGCACGTCGGCGACACCATCGGCGACCTGAACCGTCGTCGCGGCATGATGAAGAGCCAAGAGTCGGGTGCGACCGCGGTTCGCATCAAGGCCGACGTCCCGCTGAGCGAGATGTTCGGTTACATCGGCGACCTGCGCACGATGACCTCGGGTCGCGGCCAGTACTCGATGGAGTTCAGCCACTACTCGCCTTGCCCACGCAATGTCGCCGAGCAGGTCATTGCCGAGGCCAAGGAGCGCGAAGAAGCCAAGCGCAAGAAGTGAAGCGCTGAAGCTAACGTTCGCAAAGAACGCCGCCGATGGCTGCAAGTCATCAGGCGGCGCTTCTATTTAAGAAGCTGTATTCGCCAGATCGAGGGGCCGTCGGGCCTGTGCCAGGCGCTTAGGCCGCGGATCGCCAGGAACCTTTCGCTCGAGCGTGATGGCGCCGGGCTGCAGCTGTCAGCGTCATGCCTGTGGCCGTGGCACCGAGGTGCTGCTCGAACGCGTCCTCGCAGGCGCGGTGACCTCCGACGCGGCGTCACGCTGTCGCAGCCTGAGCGGCAACGAACTACTTTATGGCCCGGTGCAACCGTCGCCGATGCGCCAACCAAGGCACCGCATCCCATCGATGACCGCCAACTCGCCGGCGATCGCCACGTGCTGTGACGTCCTCTCAGCACCATCCACCGGCCCGAAGTCCGCCGCGGCCGATCGAGAAGCGAAGACGTGGTGGATTGGTGGAACGCGTACCGGATCGGCAGCGTCGGATCATAGCGCTCCACCAAAGCGCGAGTGAACGAAGACCACGAAGTCGTCGAACCCGAGGCTAGGCTGCGCGTCAGTGCGCAGCCCACGGCGGCAGCGATGCTGGGCGCCGCTGTCTTGGTGCTTGGTTCGCCGAGCCTCAGCATCCACGTGTCTCAGCAACAGCATTATATCCGGCAGCCAGCCGCCAAACGCCACCGACGGCATTACAACGTCGCAATGGGCCTGCTGGATTTCCTGTTTGGATGGTTGGAACGCATTGTGCGCGATCATATCGACGCCGGAGCACCCGATGTTTGCGATTGTGGGTGCCATCACGATTTTTCCATCGTGCACATCGCGCCCTGCTGTCGCGCCTGCAGCCACTGCGGAGAGCGCTTCTCAGGCGGGCTGTTAGCTCATCAGAGAAAATGCGCCGCCGGAGTTGCTCACCGATGAGTCGTGGCAACCACTGAGCGCAGCGTTTATTTAGAAACGCCGAAGCTCGCGTTTCATCGATGTGCGAAATCGAGGTTCCGCAGCCGTATGTGCGAGCGCCATCAGCTGAGGCGTCGAGTCGTATCTAGCGGCCGCTGTCGGCTCGTAGTACATGTGTAGTTCGTATGGCATTGTCATTCACGGCTGCGGAGCTTCTACAATGTCGCCAAAACCAGACCGGTTTGATCAGTTGGTCAAGGACTATTTGCTTGTTTTGCCGCGACTACGGGGTGAGTTCGTGCATGCGAACTGTCCGCTGACCGCAGATGCGGTCTGGGCGTACTTACGTACCGGTGAGCTCCGAGTGGCGAAGCAATTGCTCCCTGGAATCGAGGTGGTGGTTTGCGGAAATGTGCAGCCGAGCAACCTGCAGCGGCTCACTAAAGACATGCTCAACTCCGGGCACGGCAGTCATGTGATAGTGACGAAGAACGTTGGTAAGAGACCCGGTGAGCACAGTCCGAACGTCGTCAACATTCGGGGAAAGCTGTACGTGGTGGATGCGTACGTGAAGCCGCCTGTCCTCAGCGAAGACTTGCGTTACTACATCGGGACCGGAGCGCTCGAGGTGACGCGCAACGCTGATCTGCATACGGCGCCTTCCGAAAGTGATCTAGCGAAGGTCTGTCGAAAGTAATGCCGGTCGGTCAGGGTCCCTCGCGCTCGGATCTGGGTAGATCGATGAGGTGCTTGTGGTGTCTGGGATGGGCGTTCGTGATCGGTGTTGTGTGCAGCTGTTCGCCGAAAGCCGATCCTGCGGCGAGCGATACAGCGACGACTTGTGGTCGGTCGTGTCGCCGACTGCCTGACAGTCGGCCCGGGCCTTACGCTGATTGCGTTGCGTCGGCGGACTGCGGTGAGCGTGCGAACACGCAGAGAATGATGTGCATCGCGGGTGGGGTCTGCGAGACGGTTTGTTCCGGCAATTGGGCTGATTGCAACAAGGAGTATCGCGATGGTTGTGAGGCGCCGTCAGAGGACGGTCGATGCCCCGGGGACGCGGACGCTCCAAGCGATCCGTTGGCGTCTGTGAACTGTATGCGCGAGTCCGAGCAGACTGAGCCTTACGACTGTGATTTGTTCTGGGAGGCGGCCGATGCGGCGTCGGTCCTGCTAGCGAAGTGCTATCACGTTGTTCATCGCGCGCAGCCGGGTGTCGAGTCAGCGTTGACTTACAGGGTGACGATTGCGGCCGACGGACGTCCGCGCGAGATCGTGTTGAGGCATGCAGATGAGTCGGCGCCCGCCCTCGAAAAATGCGCAAACGAAGCGCTCGGCGCATTGCGACTGCGTAGCGGTCCGCATGTCTATCCTGTGAAAGTTGTGTTTACTGCTGGTACCGAGAAGTAGCGTCGCGATCTGGGCGAGAGGCTCGCGATGGGGTCTATGCGACGCACGCGCGACAGTTGTGTCAGCAGCTGGGTGTGAACTGCATGGTGATGGTTCTGTCGATGCAAAGGGTGTCGCCGACCTTGCCGGTCTCGCCGACGCACTCACCATTTGTGCCCTTTCTCGTCTGGACACGACCCGAGACGTCGAAGTCCGTGAGGTGCTCAGCGACGAGCGCAAAGGCGATGCCGATAAATATCGCCAGCAAGTCAAGACGTGGTTCGAGCTGTTGCGCGAAGCGTGGGAACGCGCGGTTGAAGAAAAGCTGTTCAATGGCGTCGTGGGGAGATTTCAGCCGGGAATCAAGACGATGAGCCTGTCGAGCGTGCGCGTCACGCCAGAGCTGACCAGCGCAGTTGAAAAAGGTATGACGCAAGCGTCGAAGTGGACGCACGACCAAGCACCTGCACTCAACCGTCCGCCGCCCAAAGCGGCAGACCTGAAGGCGACCGTCGATGATCTGGAAGCCTTCGTGAGCCAGTTCGGCGGCAAGACCAAGCAGCCCCCATCGACAAAATCGTCTTAACCGATGCCATTAATTGGACTATCGGAGCCACAGTAGTCCTGCGATGGTCGCCGGATTCGCGTAACTGAGCCGCTGCGAAACGCATCGCGCCAGTGACGAACGTGGCCCTTCACTCGTGCCTTAAGGCGCAGGCAGTGGGAAGCTTGTGTCCGGCCAGCCCATGGGGCCATCGGCGCTTTGCCAGACGCTGCAGTCGGCGCTGAGGCCGCGGATCGCTAGGTAGTCGGGGCAGAAGCTGGTGAGCTGCGTGCGGCAGTCTTCCATGCTGCGCCGTGACGGGTCCGTTGCGCCTTTGCGGTTGTAGTTGGACACGACCTCCCAAGCGACTTCGAGCGCGAGCTTGGCTGCCGTTGGGTTCACGTTCTCCGGCACGGGTGCTCCGACTGGGGTTGTTCCGAACACCGCGCTGTAGGTCGCCGCCGCTGCGAGGTATGAGCCGAGGCGTGTGGGGTGTACGTCATCCGTGAACAACGCTTCAATGCCCGAGAGCCCGGGCACCGCGCCCGCGAGGATGCGCTCGAGCAGCTCGGCCAGTGCAACAGCCACCGGGATGACGCTGACAGCTGCAGGCGCGCCATCGCGCTCGAGTGACAGATTGACCTTCGAGGCGGCGCATTCCCAGGCAACGAGCTCTTTGGCTTGGTAGTCGATCCACTGCTGTGGTTCGCCGTCGATGTCAGGCCACGATTGGTAGAACAACGTGCGCGCGTCGCTCTTTTGCTCGCGTAGGCGGTCGTGGAAGTGACGCAGGTAGGGCACCGTGTCCTCGCCGCGGATCGATGCGAGGATGTCGTGGCGCTCGGTCACGACGAGCGTGTCGTAGCGTTCGCTCGCGCCGATCTCTGTCGGTTCAGCCAGCTCGTCGAGGATGTTCTTGCCGTTGCCGTCGTGGTTTTTGCCGAGCGCGTAGCCGGACCAACCGGAAGAAGACGAGTCTTCGCCGCGCGTGCGGTAGCGCAGCGGTGAGCCGATCACGATCTGCTGCTCCCAGCCGTAGCTGCGCGTGTGCTGCGTCGCGAGCAGCTCGACGAAGTCTGCGATCGGGTTGTCGGTGAGGCTGTGACCGGAGAGCATGACGCGCGCGCTCGCGTGCGCCGGCCAGTCGCGCAGTACGCCAGCGTCGGGCGTGGGATCGCCGGCATCTGGTTTTGCGTTGCCGCTATCGGCTGCAGCGCCGCTGTCGGGGGTACCAGCATCCGCGGGGCCAGAGTCTTTGCCGGCATCCATCGGCGAGCCGGCGTCGGGCCTGCCGCTGTCAGCGGCGAGGCCAGCGTCGACTCCTGCGTCCCTGCCGGCGTCATGGTCATGGTCAAGGCCCGCGTCGTGGCGTACGCCGCTGTCGGCGGCAGGCGCGCTGCGACTGCTGCACGCTGTGCTGGCCAAGATCACCGTCGCCGCAAGGACGACACTACACCGCGCACCCAAGCCAGGCGATAGACGAGACATGGCAAGCCCCTGTTCCAAGCAAGTCGGACGCCCCAGTATACTCGCACGAAGCGCAAACGCTCCTCAGCCGCACGCCGCTGTGTAACTGCTCAGCACGTCTCGTGATTCGGGAGCTACGCCGGAGCGCCAGCGTTTGCTGGGTCGATTGGGCTTGCAGCCACGGCGCGCTGTTCTTGGGTTGTGCCGTCGATCATGCAGCTGACGTTCATGTCGCCCATGACATTGATGACGGTGCGGCAGCGGTCGAGGAACCAGTCTACGGGCAAGAGCAGCGCGATGTACTCGGTGGGCAAGTTCACCGCGTTGAAGACCAACGTCATCGTCACTAGGCCTGCTTCAGGGATTCCCGCCGCACCCACCGAGGCGATGACCGAGGTCAGTACGACCAAGATCTGTTGGGTCAACGTGAGCGCTTCGCCGGCGCCCTGTGCCGCCAACAGCTGCGAGACGAATAGCGCGGCCATCGCTTCGTAGAGCGCGGTGCCGTCGTTGTTGAAGTTCGCGCCTACAAAGGCGCCCAAGCTGGCCGACTTCTCGCGCAGACCCACGCGCTGGTGCAAGCACTCGTACGTCACGGGCATGGTGACGGTCGAGCTGCCGGTCGAAAACGCCATGACCAGCGCGTCGCGGCAGCCTGCGATCAGCTTAGATGGTTGCACCCAGCTGCCGAGCTTGACGCGCAACAGGTAGTAGCTCGCCTGCACGAGCAGCGCGAGCAGCACGGCCAAGATGAACGCACCGAGCGCTTGAAACGGCGCGAAGCCTTGCGTGCCGACGATGCTCGCGACCAGACCAAACACCGCAAACGGCACGACATCGATGATCCAATGCAGGATCGCCACGAGCGCGTCGAGCGCCAGATCGATCGCGTCTTTTACGTTACGCAGCGGCCGATCTGCGTGCTTCTTGAGCGCGACGCCAAACGCCAGCGCCAAGAAGATCACACCGATGACTTTGCCGTTGTCAGTGAGCGGTCCGAGGATGCTCTGCGGAACGTTGTCCAGGAACTGCTGCAGGATGTCGGGCTGACCCGCGCCGTGCTTGTGCGCGTCGCCGCCGAGCGGCTTGAGGTCGGCCGACCAACTGCCGGGCTTCAACACGTTCGCCACTGCCAGACCTACGCAGATCGCGACCAGCGTGTTCAGTGCGAGCAAGCGGACCAGGCGGCCAGCCGTGCCCTTCTCGAAGCTCGCCTCCATCAAGGCTTTGACGATCGCGACCAAGATCAGCGCTGGCGCCAGCGCTCCAAGCAAGCGCAGCACGAGCTTGCTCGGGATCGCCAAGCTCTGCGCTTTGGGGCCGAGCAACAGACCGACCGCGACACCCAGGATCATGCCGCCCACGATGCGCAGGTAAAGCGGCCACCTCTGCCACGTGCCCAGCACGCCCACGCCACCATCCTCTTGCTTGCTCATACTGCGTCCTCAGCGCGAATCCGACAGGTAACGCCTGCGCAGGTGCGCCTCGAAGTACTGCGGGTTGAGTGCCTCACCGGTCGCATGCCGCAGCAGCGTCTCCGGTTCGTACAGGCTGGCCGACGACCAGATCTTGCGTTGCAGGAAGTCGTTGATCGGCTCGAACTGCCCCAGCGCGATCTGCTCGCGCAGGTTCGGCAGCTCTTTCAGGGCTGCAGCGAACAGCTGCGCTGCGATCATCGCGCCGAGCGTGTAGGTCGGGAAATAACCGAACGCACCCGCCGCCCAGTGCACGTCCTGCATGCAGCCATCTTTGCAGTCGGTGCCGGTGCTGATGTTCAGCAGCTCACGGCTGCCACTGTCCCAAGCTTCCGGGATGTCCGCGACCTCGAGCTTGCCGTCGATCAAGCGGCGCTCCAAGTCGTAGCGCAGCAGGATGTGACACGGGTACGTCACCTCGTCGGCGTTCACACGGATCTTGGTGCGCGCAACACGCGTGAACAGACGCGTCAGGTTGTTGACGCCAAAGGCTTCCGGTTGTGCCCCGGCCGCCTCCGGGAAGGCTTGTGCGATGTGCGGTGCGGCGAACGTGAGGAACTCGCGGCTCCGGCTGATCTGCATCTCCTGCAGCAAGCTCTGGCTCTCGTGCAGCGACATGCTGCGCGCTTGCCCGACCGGCTGGTTACGCAGCGACTCGGGCAGGTGTTGCTCGTACTTGGCGTGGCCGGTCTCGTGCAGGATGCCCATCATCCCGCTCACGAAGTCGTGGTCGTCGTAGCGCGTGGTCACGCGCACATCGGCAGGCACGCCGCCGCAGAACGGATGGTGACTGACGTCGAGCCGACCGCGCGCGTTGTCGAAACCCACCGCGGCCATCAGCTGGCGACCGAGCTTCTCTTGAGACGAACGCGGAAACGGGCCGCGCGGCGTCAAGAACGGGCGCGTGCGCTGGTGATCGATCACTTGGCCGATCAGCCCCGGTAGAACCGCGCGCAGCTTCGCGAACTGCTGGTCGATCTGCGCGCTCGAGAAGAACGGCTCGTATTCGTCGAGCAGCGCGTCGTACGGGGTGACGTTCAGCGTGGCGGCCAAAGCGGCTGCCGCTTCACGCTTGCGCATGACCACCTCGCGCAGCAGCGGCGCGAAGCCTTGCCAGTCGTTGTTCTCTCGCTGCAGCCGCCAGGCCTGCTCGCAGCGCAGCTGCGCGTTCGTGAGACCCTCGACCAGCTGCGCGGGCAGAGCACTCGCGCGCTGAACGATGCGCTTGATCTCTCGCAGGTTCGCGCTCTGCTGATCGTCCAGCTCGCCGGCCTTGAGCTCAGCGTCCGCGCCGGCGATCCACTCCTCGAGCTTCGGGGCGGTCAGATGCTCGTGGATCACCACGCCCAACGTCGAGAGCGCCGCAGCACGGTCCGGGCCGGCGGCGAGTGGCATCATCACAGCCTCATCCCACTGCATGATCGCACTGACGTGCTGCAGGTGTCCGATACGCCGAAATTGTCGTTCGAGATTCTCGATGGACATCGGGCGCAGCTTACACCCAACCGTCAGCTGTTTTCGCTCGAGATCGCAGCCAGTCGGTCGAGAAAATCAACCTGTGCAGTGTTCAGCTTCACACGCGCGTCGTGCAGCGAAAACCACTCCAAGCGATCGATCTCCGGGAAGCTCTGCATCTTGCCGCTGCGCGGCGGCCACTCGATTTCGAAGCTGTTGCTGGTCGGTCGCGCGCCCGCCCAATCGCCGGCGAACGCCCAAGCCTCGACCCGCTTGCCGCCGCTCTGCCGAACTTCACCTAGTGCGATCAGAGGGAGATCATCCGCACAGATCCCCGTCTCTTCTTGAAACTCCCGCAGCGCGCAGACCCGAGCATCCTCGTCGGTTTCGACCTCGCCCTTGGGAATGCTCCACGCGCCCTCATCTTTGCGCGCAAAAAAAGGGCCGCCGGGATGCGCGATCAACACCTCGAGGGCCGAGTCGGCCGCGCGCCGATACATCAGCAATCCAGCACTGTGCCGCTTGCGAGAAGGCATAAGGCCCAACTCTTAGCACACGTCACCCCAAGGAGGTCGGGAGTCGCGGAGCTTGCGGAGCGAGTCCCGCACCAGGAACTAGAGGGCCTGTCCCTGAGCTCCGACGGCCTTTTACCCGTGCTCGTGCCCGTCTGACCATTGGTCACAAGTTTCGCAATGAAGTTGGTGCTTTTGCAGACCGAGAGGCAATCGCGCGAAACGGAGCGAAACAAGAGAATGAACAGGGAGTTTAGGAGCCGGGGAGATTTTGGAATTGGGTCCAGAGGGTGAACGGAGCGTGTAGCGAGGTTCATCGCGTAGGTCGCGAACCTCAAAAATCTCCCCGGCT